>PPYF01370154.1_pt1 | contig 283748 bp, 231 predicted proteins | sample 1559871 | NCBI WGS metagenome assembly PPYF01 (sample SAMN08240021, study PRJNA423297) | Human gut metagenome, whole genome shotgun sequencing project. | reverse complement strand
GGAGTGTTTTACCATCACGACTCACTGTTAACGATGAAGCCACACCTAATTGATTAGAGAAATCGATGTCGTTTTGCTCGCTCACCGCGTGTATCGACAGAGTGAAAAGCTCGGATAGCCCTTCGTTTAAATCAAATTGGGTCACTTGAAACGTGCTTTCAGGTAAACCGCCGATTTGGCAAGTAAACACTAACCCTGTGTGCAGTAAACCTTTACCTAACATTTCGAGTAATTCGCTGTATTTTTTAATGCGGGCTTGTTGTTCGGAGAATGTCATCCCCATTTTAAAGGAGGAGGATGATGTCGGATCATCTAATACCAAACGGGGTTTAGGGGGATTGTTAGCGTCATTCGTTGACATAAAAGCTCCGATTTAAGTGTGACAAACACGCAATAAAAAAAGACAAAAAATAAGCCTAAAAACATCTCTTTTTAATAATCGGCTCATCATCGAGCCTTTAATTAATTAGAGTAGCTTAAGTAATTTTAAGAGGAAGTAAAGGAAGGGGCGGAGAGAACAAGCATTCTATCCTCGCAGGATAAGTGACTTCGCGTAAAATAATTGTTCATACACTATTTACTGCTTTCGTATCTCAATATAAGTGTATTTACTTATACAATTCTCTTTCGTAAATGTCCGAAATCTCGCTAAAGCCAGTCAGTTCTAATGTACATGGATTTTTAATATGTAACAAAGTGTGTATTTTATTTCAAATTGTAATAATGTTGATTTATAAGGAAAAAATAACACAATTTTCAAAATAATAAGCAAACTACGATTTTTATCCTCAACGACTAAAAAATCTGCACCTAAAATTTCGTGCATTACAGAAGATTCATTTAAATAGAGGAAAAAATATTACTCACAGAGTGATTTCGGGGAGAGGGAAGGGAGTAATAAAAAAGAACAGAAAGGAAATGAATGAAAATTATATAAATACAGCTAAAAAAAGAACCCGATGCTTAAAACATGGGGTTCTTATCGATTTAAAGATCCCCAAGGGGATCTTTTTTGTTTCTAAATTCGTTATTACCAATTTTTATTGAAAATACGATCTAAGCTCCATTTACCTGGGCCAGTGATAACCAGTAATAAATATCCACCTGCGATTGTCATATTTTTCATAAACATTAATTGGTTCATGCCTTCAGCAAAATTACTGTGGAACAGTAGTGCGGTTAGAAGAGTAAATACCGCGGTAAAGATTGCTGTTGTGCGAGTTAAGAAACCAAATAAGATTGCTAATCCACCGCCTAATTCTAATAAAATAGTCAGTGGTAATAAGAAACCTGGAACACCCATTGCTTGCATATATTGCTGTGTGCCTTCGTAACCACCAATTTTTCCGTAGCCTGCGCTGATAAATAAAATGGGCATTAAAATGCGGGCAATTAATAACGCAATGTCTTCAAATTTTTTCATGATGTTTATTCATAATTAAACTCTATTATTCGCAATGTATATCGATTTGTATTGTATTTTCGTCGGCTATTTTTCTGTTTTTAGATTTAATAACCACGGCTACGTTGTGAGATATATAATAGTGTGAGTTGAGTAAAGAGGATATTAAGAAGAATTAACATTCTTAGACAAAAAAATTGATGTTCAATCTGAGGTTTTTTTGAAGGACTTTTGGATTGTACGAATTAAACCAATTGCACCGATAGCACGTTGCCCTAATCGTATGATTTTTTTAGGATGTTTAATGCTGTAAAGAGAAATAAAACTGGCACCCACTAAAAGCGCGGGTTTTAACGAAATAATAATTCTCCATGCTTTATCATAAGGCTCAGTCACATCAAGCCAAGTTTGTGTGCTTTGCCCTAAATCAGAGCGCTGTTGCTGAATTTTATTCAACAACAGCTTTTTACGTCTTGCGAGGATCGCCTGCTTATTTTGTTTGTTCATCATGATATTGCTCCAAAAGACGTTTATCTAATTCCAATTGCTGGCGAGTATCGCCTAACAAGGTGGAATTTCGCGCTTTTCTTAATGTCATGATGGCACCAATCAGTGCACAAAAAAGTAAAGTAGCGGTTGTGATGGCTAAAGCATGGACTCGATATTCAGGTGGAATAACCCAAAAAATCAGAATAAGTAGGCTCATTAAGCCAAAGGCGGTGAGCAACAAAGTAACACCAGCCATTAAAATAAGCTGGATAAGCGTGGTTTTTTCTTCTTCTAGCTCAACGGCAATCAAGTTTAGGCGTGTTTCAACCATGCCTATCATGATAGCACCAATCTTACTGAGAGAATTCAGAACCCCAGATGCGGGGCCCTGTGGTCTTTGCGTATCACTCATGGGTGATTAGCGTTTAGCTAGAAGAACACCAAGAACAACACCAACTGCAGCACCAATACCGACACCTGTCCACGGATTTTCACGAACATAGTTGTCTGCTTTGCCTGCAATTTCTTTGGTGTTATCGACAATTTCACGACCTGCATCGCTCAATTTTGCACGAGAACCTTTGATTGCCGATTCTGCTTTTGCGCGTAAGCTTTGGATTTCTTCTTTGGATTTATCAGCAGAGGAGTTCAGCACTTCTTCTAGAGTATCAGCAAGAGATTTCAATTCACTACGCAGATCTTCATTTGAACGTTGATGAGACATAATTAACTCCTTTAATAGTGACAGGTTAATACTTATAACCATAGACCAATTTTATCTCTTAATAAAATTAAATATTGATGTAACGAGGTAAAAAAGAGAAAAGTCTTAATTAAACGGGAATATTTACTGTATTGCTTGAGGTAAAAAAAGAAGAGGTCACCCATAAAATAAAAGCCTGTTCAGTTATCTGAAACAGGCTTTAAGAATGAGTTTTATGACTCTATTTGGTATTCAGAATATCTTGATGTTATTAGAAAAAGCGGCGCTTTAGCTCACTTTCTTTTTCTTTTTAATCACAACCCAGATACTACCAATTAATCCCATAACTAATAGGCAAACTGGTAATAGCATAAGGATATTCATTAAATGGTGTTCATATTGGCGAAAGAGCGGGCTATTACCTAATAAGTAACCTAACGTGGTCAGTATACCAACCCATAAAAGCCCACTTAACCAATTGAAGATTTGAAAGCGCGTGTTGTTTAATCCAGCAAGACCCGCAATCGTTGGCAACAGTGTTCTCACGAAGGCTAAAAAACGTCCAATTAACAGTGCGGCTAAGCCATGACGATGAAAAAGCCCATGAGCACGTTGGTGGTAATGTTCTGGCAGATGCGATAGCCAACTGCGTACTAATTTGGTATTCCCAAGCCACTTCCCTTGAAGATAACCCAGCCAACAACCTAGGCTCGCGCCTGCGGTCAAAATAAGTAAGGTTAATGGAAAATCCATTGTATCTTTAGCAATTAACACGCCCACTAAAATTAATAAGCTATCTCCTGGTAAGAAAGCTGCGGGCAATACTCCGTTTTCTAGGAATAGTATGGTGAATAATAAAATGTAGATAATCCATATTAATGAAGGATTAGCTAAGGTTTCGTAATCTTGATGCCATAGCGCCAAGAATAGCTCTCTTACGATTTCCATATAAAAGGCTTCCTAAAACTGAGTCATTTGGGGATAAATATAAAATCAATTGGTGTTGCAATCTATTTACCCGTTTTCTACTTCATAGGGTCTATTTTTCATTGTTTAAAACAGCAACACTCTAACAAAATCATGAAAAACTAGACAGAAAATTTTTTAACTGAATGACGACACTATTTATACATGGATATTGGATCTCGAAAAATAGACATCTAATCTCTTTTTGAGTTCAGAATAGGCGCTTTTTAAAAAGAAAAACTTAAGAAGAGGGATAATAGCAAGAGGTATTCTCTATTTTATAGCGTTCATAAAAGATAAGTTTTTAATATTAATTGCGAAAAAATAAAACATTATCTTGTTTATTATTTATTCAAATCAAGAAGGGCTAGAGAGAATAATTGTTAGTGATAATGTTAATAAAAAAGACTATTAATTGATTAAGAAAATCTAAAAGAAGAGAAACAAAATAAAAAATAAGTAAGATGACTAAGTATAACTTACTGATAATAATAATTTCTTTCATTTCATGTCGGTCTATTAAAAAGAACAAAATCCTATTATGATCACAGTTATGTTATTTTATTGTTAACAAAAACGGTTAATGCTGTATATTTTGCATAATCAGCTTTTCAGCGCGATTCAATTCCTTATACTGGCATTGCAAACACTCAAAAATGCCTTTTTTAAATATTATTTTAAGTAATGGAATAGCTATGGATAAACAACAATCCAGAGTCTTCAACCTGTTCTTTCAGGGAAGTCTCGTTAAACAAATTCTCGTGGGATTAGTCGCAGGGATCTCACTTGCTTGGTTAGCGCCAGAAGCTGCCAAGATGATGAGCCTGTTAGGTACTCTGTTTATTAGTGCATTAAAAGCTGTTGCCCCTATCTTAGTTTGGGTACTGGTTATGGCTTCAATTGCAAACCACCGTCAAGGGCAAAAATCTAATATTCGTCCTGTATTAATTTTATATCTGTTAGCAACGTTCTTTGCTGCGTTAACCGCAGTTGTTGCCAGCTTTATGTTCCCATCAGTTTTAACACTAGTTGTTAACGAATCACAATTGTCACCACCTGAAAATATTGCTGAGGTTCTTAAAGGCGTATTAATTAATGTGGTTGCAAACCCTGTTGATGCGCTTATCAATGGTAACTATATGGGCATTTTAGCATGGTCTATCGGGCTTGGTTTAGCATTACGCCACGCAAGTGATACGACTAAAGCCTTAACGCAAGATTTAGCTGACGCAGTAACTAACTTAGTGCGTGTTGTTATTCGTTTAGCGCCTATCGGTATTTTCGGCTTAGTGTCATCAACGATTGCAACAACAGGCTTTGAAGTCTTAGCGGGTTACTTACAAGTTCTTGCTGTATTGATTGGCTGTATGTTGTTCGTTGCTTTAGTCGTGAATCCATTGATCGTATTTTGGAAAATCCGCAGTAATCCATATCCATTAGTATGGGCATGTTTGCGTGAAAGTGGTGTAACTGCCTTCTTTACACGTAGCTCAGCTGCAAATATTCCAGTGAATATGGCAATGTGTCGTCGTATGAATTTAAACGAAGATACTTATTCTGTTTCAATTCCATTAGGTGCAACCATCAATATGGGTGGTGCTGCAATCACTATCACTATTTTGACATTGGCTGCGGTTAATACACTGGGTATGCCAGTCGATATTCCAACTGCGTTATTGTTAAGCCTTGTTGCTGCGATTTGTGCGTGTGGTGCATCAGGTGTTGCAGGTGGTTCTTTACTGTTAATTCCACTGGCTTGTAGCATGTTTGGTATTAGCAATGATATCGCTATGCAAGTGGTTGCTGTGGGCGTGATGATCGGAGTGTTACAAGATTCAGCTGAAACCGCACTGAACTCATCAACTGACGTTCTGTTTACTGCAACAGTTTGTATTGCTGAAGATAATCGTATTTCAGAAAATCCATTAACTGAAAAAAATAATGGGTAAAAAGGGTAAGTAGTAAGACAGGAAGAGTAGTAAAAATAATAATTAATAAAAAAATAGAACCCCACATTTTGTGGGGTTTCTTTTTGTCTCGCTAACCTTAATTGATTAAATTTCGAGGGCGAGTTCTGTGCCTTGCCTAATAGCGCGTTTTGCATCTAATGCACTGGCATCTTTTGCTCCACCAATAAGATGAACTGTTTTGTTTTCTTTTTCTAAAGGCGTAAGCAATGGGTGATAAGCGCGTTGCCCTGTACACAATATAATATTATCGGCAGGGATAAGTTGTTGCTTTCCATCCTGTTCAATAATGAGACCTTCTGGTGTGATCCTTTGATAGTTGCAATGGGTTAAAAATTTAACGCCTTTTTTCTCTAGCGTTAAACGATGTATCCAACCCGTTGTTTTACCCAAGCTTAAGCCTATTTTCCCAGCTTTACGCTGTGTCATAACAATGTGTTTAGTATCGTCTTTTGAATGATTTGCGGGTTTTATGCCACCGCGATAAGAAAGTGTCGGATCAATGCCCCACTCTTTATTAAAGGCACAAGGACTTAGGCTACTACATTGCCCTTTTTGCGTAAGATAAAGGCTGGTATCAAAGCCAATTCCGCCACTCCCCATGATCACGACATTTTTACCTACGGGCTGGTGGTATTTAAGAACGTCGAGATAAGATTTTACAATGGGATCATCAAGTCCTTCAATCTCAGGGATATGAGGTTTAACGCCACTTGCTAAAATCACTTCATCAAAGTTTTCAAGATGTTCAGGAGTGGCTTCGGTATTATTTTTAACAATGACTCCCGTGAGTTGTAATTGTCGTTTGAAGTAACGTAATGTCTCTTGAAATTCTTCTTTCCCCGGAATTTGGCTGGCGATATTAAGTTGACCACCAATCACATCTTCTTTTTCAAACAGTGTGACATGATGGCCTCGTTTCGCGGCGGTTACCGCAAAAGATAATCCCGCGGGTCCCGCACCAACAACAGCCAGTTTTTTAGGTTGTTGAGTTGGAATAACCAGAAGTTCGGTTTCTTGACAAGCAAAGGGATTAACTAAACAAGAGGCGGTTTGACCTGAAAATATTTCATCAAGGCATGCCTGATTGCAAGCAATGCAAGTATTGATTTCATCTTCGCGCCCCTGTTGTGCTTTAAGCACAAATTCAGGATCAGCAAGGAAAGGGCGAGCCATTGAAACCATATCAGCACAGCCTTCAGCTAAAATAGCTTCTGCGGTTTGCGGTGTGTTAATTCGATTTGATGTAATCAGTGGGATATTCACCTTTCCCATTAATTCACGTGTGACATTCGCAAATTGGCCTCTTGGTACCATCGTGGCAATGGTCGGAATTCGTGCTTCATGCCAACCGATCCCTGTATTAATCATTGTAGCGCCCGCTTTTTCAATGGCTTTGGCAAGATAAAGTACCTCTGATGCGTCTGCGCCATCTTTGATTAAATCCAACATAGAAAGGCGGTAAATAATAATAAACGGCTCACCCACGGCTTTCTTAATGCCTTCAAGAATACGTAAAGCAAAGCGACAACGATTTTCGATATTTCCTCCCCACTGATCGTCTCGCTGATTAGTGTGTCTGACTAAAAACTGATTAATTAAATAGCCTTCTGATCCCATTATCTCAACACCATCATAACCCGCCTTTTGAGCTAATTGAGCACAATGAATATAATCATTGATGGTTTGTTCGATTTGTTCATGACTCATGGCTTTTGGCATAAACGGGGTGATTGGCGATTGAATAGCTGAAGGTGCAACTAAATTAGGTTGGTAGCTATAACGACCTGTATGCAATATTTGTAATGCAATTTTGCCGCCTTGTTGATGAACCGCATCAGTAACAAGTTGATGAGTTGCCAGTTGGCTTTCAGACATCAATGTTGCAGCGTGTGGCAATAACACGCCTTGTTTATTGGGAGAGATCCCCCCAGTCACTATTAGTGCAACACCTGCCGCGGCTCTTTGGGCATAAAACTGTGCAAGTTTTGGGGCATCATTCGGATTTTCTTCAAGTCCAGTATGCATAGAGCCCATAAGAATACGGTTTTTAAGTACGGTAAACCCTAAATCAAGAGGCGAAAATAGATGAGAATAATGTGCCATCAGATACCCTTTTTATACTGGTCAGATGAGATATCTATTAGCATAACGAGAAGTGAGTGATTAAGAGTTTATTATGTTAATAAGTTGTGATCTTAATCATGGAAAAGGTGAGTAGAGGGCTATAAATCAATAATAATCTAAGTGATTAGTTAATGAGAACAAATAGTGATAATAAAAATCACACTCATTCATAATATTTCATCATATAATGTAGTGTACCTATTAATACGTATTAAAAACACACATCACTATTTTGAATTTGGAGACGTTATGATTAATAAATTTAATCAACTTGTTGACTGTTCTGACTTGGGTAAATTGGTATTACGTGTTTCTCTTGGAGTTTTAATGTTATTACATGGACTTCATAAAATGGAACCGGGTGGATTAGCAGGTATTCAGGGAATGTTGGCCAATGCTAATCTACCTGCATTTATTGCTTATGGCACAGTGATTGGAGAAGTTGTTGCACCTATTCTACTGATTATTGGTTTATTTACTCGTGCTTCAGCGCTGGTTTTAGCGGGTACAATGTTTGTTGCTGTACTGATGGTGCACTCAGGTGATTTATTTGCACTAAACCCTAAAACAGGGGGATGGGCACCAGAAAGCGCGGGCTTCTATTTATTTGCGGCAATTGCTGTCATGTTTTTAGGTAGCGGTCGTTTCGCTGTTAAGAAAGATTAATAAATTTAATAATCAATAAATTTGAATGTTATCTTTATAACTTGATTAAAATAGATGATTAAACGCCCAGTTCTCACACTATATGCAGACGAGAACTGGACGTTTTATTTTAGGCGACTTTATGGCTTATTATTTTCAACCTAAGTCATTTTTATTTTTGATTTGGTGGCGTTAATTTAAATACTTTTTCATTTTCGCCTAGCCATTGACGAGCTACTTGGTTTATATCGTTAACACTTAATGTTTTTATAATGGCAGGGTCAGTAAGTAAACGCTGATACTGCTGGTCATCAGTTGCAACTTGTGCAAGGGCATCTGTCCAATAGCTTGCACTGTCATTTACCTGTGAATTTTCAGTTAGCCAGATATTTTTAGCCTCTTGTAACTCTTTATCTGTAATGCCTGACTGCTTAACTTCGTTGACCACTTTACGCGCGAGAGTAATTAATTCATCTGCACGCTCAGGTGATGCCGTAAAGTTTAAACGGCCAGTATAGTAGCTTGTAGGGACTTTCGTTAACATTTCAGAGAAACCAAGTGAATAAATACCACCTGCTTTTTCACGTAGATTAAGTCTTAAGCGTTGGCTGATCACCGTATCGAGTAAATTTAGCGCTAATACTTGTTGCTGTGACCATTGAGCAGGCGCTGCATATTGAATGCTAATCATGCTCTTATCACTACTTGCAATAGGATATGTTTTGCTAAACGAGGTGAGTTTAGGATTAATAGCGGGATCTGCCCAAAATAAGCGTTGCTCTGAACGTGTTGGCAGACTCGCAATCCAACGCTCAATAAGAGGTTTAACTTGATTTAGATTAACTGGGCCACTGATAACTAATGTCATATCAGCAGGTTGCCCTAAAATCATTTGGTTGGTTTGCTGTAATTGTTGGGCAGTAAACTGCTTCCAAGCACCTTGAGGAGAAACCACTAAACGATCGCCATTTTGATAACTTTCTTTATTGATATTATCTAAGAACGTGCGTTCAACAGGCGTTTTTGAAATGCCTAATGCCATCGCTTGTTTTTGTTGCTCTAACTTCTCGCCATTAAATTGCGGTGACGTGATTTTTAAGTGCATTAACGTGAGTAAAGTTTCCAACTCATCAATAGGTGCTTCACCACGGAAACCGTGGAATAACAGTTCGCTATAAGGGCGTAAACTAATTTGGTGTTGTTTGGTAAATAACGCCAATTCCCGTGCATTATAATGACCATATCCACTGACTTCAGGTAATTTTAATGCCCATTGCACCATGCCTAAGCTTTGATTGGTTTCAAGGGATGAACCACCTGGAATACGCAGTGAAACTTGAATATTATCTTTAAGATAACTGTCATTTTTCACAATCACTTTTACGTTATTGCTCAGTGTCCACTCTTGTGTTTTTTCAATCGGCAGTGATTGCGTTGAAACAATGGAGCCTGTTTGTTCAGGTTTGATATCTAACACAACGGCTTGCGTTTTTAATGTAAATGCACCTGGATTTGATTGTCTAATTTCTTGCCAGCGTTGTGCTGCTTTAGTTGCACTAAATACATTGGCATCACTATCAGGGCCAATAACCGCCACTCGTGGTGATGCTTGTTTTAGGTATTGAGCAAAATAGTGTTCTAGTGTTTCAGGTGTCACTTTATTGATGAGTTGATAGCTTAAATTTAATGCCTGTTTTTTTGTTTGAATTGGCATTTCCAATTCGATCGCAGTGGTAATTTGATTGGCTAAATAATCGTGCTCGTAACGTTCTTCGCCCGCTGCTTGTTGACTTAGACGTTTTAACATCGCATTGCGAGCATTATCTAACTCTTCTTGAGTTACCGGAACAGAGGCTAGGCGTTGAACTTCGGTAAATAAGATATCTAATGCGCCTTGGTAATCATTACCTTTAGGGTGCGCAATCATCAATTGCTGTGAGCGGCGAGCGTCTAACATTGCGCCTTGCGCATTCGCGCTAATGGACGCAATCAAGCCATTATCGACGATAGTTGAGAAGCGTTGATTTAAAATCGATAGCCATAATGAATCCATTAGGTCTTCATATTGACCTTGGCGGCTATTTAAAGGTGCAGGCAAAGTACGTTGCAAGGTAAATTGCAAAATACGTGAGCCTTGTTCTTTATCGAAAATAGTCTTAACGAGTAAATCTTTATGATCGATAAAGTTGTGCCAAGATGGGTCGTCAATCCCTTTGTTCTCGCTATTTTTAGCGTTAAACAGTTGTTTAATATCTGCGATTGCATCGCCTTGATTAAAGTTACCCACCAGTACTAAAGCCATTCTTTCTGGTTGATACCAAGCATCATAATAACGTTTTGCATCTTTTACATCGCCATGTTTAACGATGTCTAAATCGCCAATAGGATCACGATCCAGATAACGGCTACCGTAATAACGCAATTCTTCTAATTGGCGGTTAATTCGAAAACCAATACCTTGGCGCAAACGCCATTCTTCAACAATAACAGGGCGCTCTTTATCAAACTCAATAGGGTCAAATGTCATTTCAAATGCCCAATCTGATAAGATTTTTAGCCCTGTTTTAATTTGGATGGGATTTGCATTCGGCAATGACAATTTATAGGTAGTTGCATTTAAACTAGTTGCCGCATTAACGTGGCTACCTAATTTCATGCCTAGGCTTTCAAGTTGTTTAAAGCCCGTAGTACCCGGAAAGTGTGTGGTGCCTTTAAATGCCATATGTTCGGTAAAGTGTGAAAAACCAAGTTGCTTTTCATCTTCTTGTACAGAACCGCTTTTCACTAATAGACGCATTTCAACGCCAGTTTGTTGGCGTTGCAGTAAGTAGACGTCTAAACCATTATCTAACGTAAAATGGCGAACATCAGGGCGCAGTGATAGCGTATTTTTGTCATTTTGATTAGGGGTGCTTGCAGCACACCCTAAAAGTGAAAGACTGACTGAAACAATCAGTAATTTACGATACATATTCGGTAGCTCCAGCAGGTTGAGAGGAGGGTACGGTAGGGGCTTTTAATGAAAGCACATTATCTGCAATCACATGTGTAAAGCGCTGGTGGCTGACTAAGGCAATACCCGCGGTTGGCAGATGTTGTTTTAGCAACTTCAACATGTTTAATGCATTTTGTTCATCAAGTGCTGATGTGGTTTCATCTAATAAAATAAGCTCTGGTTTATTGAGTAATAAACGGGCAAAAATAAGGCGTTGTTGCTCACCACCTGATAGGCGTGTTGTCCAATCAGTTTCCAGTGAAAGTTGATTTTTTATTTTATCTAAGCCCACCAAATGAAGCGCTTCTTCGTACTCTTTGGCGGAGAATTGATTAGGCTGATAAGGATAAGCGAGCAAACTATCTAAACGCGCAAAAGGCAGATACATACGCTGTGGAACCCAACACACATTTGGTGAGCGTTGAATTTCCCCTTTGAAATAAGGCCAATGTCCACTTAATGCTCTAAGCAGTGTTGATTTACCTAAACCAGAACAACCTTCGATAACGGTTAATTCACCCGCTTTTACAGAGAAGTTAATATCTTGGATTAACAGGCTGTTATCTTGCATAAATAGAGAAAGATTGGCTTTCAACTTAGTCTGTTTATCATTTAAATCAGTGACTTCTGGCTCATGATCGTGCTCTAAAAGCACCACGAAATTGTAAAGACGCGTCACTGTTGCTTGCCATGCAGCAATCTCTTTATAGGAGAAAATAAACCAGCTTAATGCACCCGCAACGCTAGAGAATGCTTGTCTCAACTGCATTAATCCCCCTAGCATTAACTCGCCAGCAAGGAATTTAGGTAAGGCAAAAATAATTGGCGCCATTGCAGTTGCTTGTTGGTAGCCCACAGTGAAGAATGCAAGATTTCTTTCGTAGCGGATAAGGTTATTCCAGTTATGAATAACCCCTAAAAAACGGCCCATTAATTCATTACGATCACTGATTTCACCACGTTGGCCTGCAATCGCATCGCCATGTTGTTTACGGGTGATGAGAGCAGTACGGTAATCAGCTTCTTTGCGCTGTTTATCCATATTAATTTTACGCAGTGGCGAACCAATAAACTGCGTAATAGTGATCCCAATAATGGTATACACAATACAAGCCCAGAACATATAGCCAGGAATTGTCCACTCACTACCACCTAATGTGAAAGAGATAGCGCCAGACAGTGACCAAAGAATGGTGGCAAAAGAGATAAGCGTGAGTAACGAGTGCAAAAATGTCACGGTTAAACGCATTGTTGATTCGATCAGTAAACGAATATCTTCTGCAATACGCTGATCTGGGTTATCAGGCTCTTGAGAAGTGAGTCTTAACATATAGTGTTTACTGTTTTTTGATAACCAGCGATCAAGCACTTGTTCAGTCATGCCTTCTCGCCAGCGAATGACCATTTTTTGGCGTAAAAAATCGCCCATTACTACCACAGTAATTAATCCCGCAATAATAATGACAAATTGTTGAAGGAGCTTGTATAACGCTTGTCCGTCAAGTTGTTGTAATGCGTTATAGAAACTGCCATTCCATTCATTCATTTTGACGTTAAACCAAACCGATGACAGGGTTAAGGTTAACGAGACAATCAATAGAAACCAGCAGTAAAGGGCGGCACGCCGCCCCCAAAAAGGTGAAACTAAATAGAAAAATTGTTTTATTGTTTTCATTGCTTATTGGTCATATTTTTATTGTTTATCGACTGGGTTGCTCACATTAACTTCGTCAATTTATTAATAGTCGTAGCTGACTTGTAACCAGAATTGACGACCTGGTTCATAAGATTTGTAATCTTTATCTTGGTAAGTGAAGTAGTCAGCCACATTTTTGGTGTTAAGGACATTATTCACTTCAACAGAAATACCGACTCCATAAGCAAATTCAGGTTTCCAACCCAGTTTGGTATCCCAAGTAAAACGACTGCTGTAATTACGTTTTTTGTATTCAAATAATGGACCATATTCACTTGGTTTTGGCGCGCCATTATTGACTTTTTCTGCTTGTGAACGAGCACCATTCCATTGAAGTCGGTTATACCAAGTGATATCCCAATCATCCCAAACACTGGTGAGTTCAGCCGTTACTTTTAATGGTGAGTTAAAATTGCCAGAAGGTAAGTCTTTGGCATTGATGATTTTTCCGTCATACCAAACTTTGTCATAGTTCATTCCTTGTGAACTAGGATCGAAATTGGCGTAACCAGAATCTTTAGGGGTATTGGTTTTGCTTTTCTGCCAACTAATAGAAGCATTAAAAACATGATCTGCTTGGGCTAATTCCCAAGGCTGACTGTTTCTCACAGAAAGCGTTAAGGTATCGTGAGTGCTGCGACCATTATTATTGAAGTGACGAATTCTTATTTTGTCTTTGTCATTCGGGTATTTTGTATCACTACGGACTTCGTCACGACCTTCACGATGAACGTATTGCAGACGCCAAGTTGTCGACACAATTTCTTGTTGTAAACCTAACGTAATTTCATCGTTATACGGTGTTTTGAGAGAATCAACACCTTCAAAGTCGGTACGGTTTTCCCAATCATTTGGATTGTTGTTATCACAAGAGAAATAGCAATGCTGTAAGCCTGCATTCTGTGCGCCATACAGTGCGTAAGTCAGCATGGAACGACCGTAATAACGGTTTACACCACCAATAATTAAGGTATCACCTGTTCCCCAAAGATCATAAGTTCCGCTTAAACGTGGAGAAATATTATTTTTTTGAACAAAATCATCACGATCTAAACGGATACCAGGACGTAATGTGAGGCGTTTATATTGGATATTATCGTCGAGATAAATAGCGTAGTTAGTATACGAAGCATCATATGTGCCCGCTAAGAAACGCGTTGTTTGCTGCAATGAACCCATCCACTGATTATCCCATGTGGAACCCGTATAGGTGTAGTTGTAATAGGTTTTGTCGCGGATATAAGAGCCTTTAGTTCGGCTAATCTCAAATCCTGTCGTTGGCTGGTGACTCACGGCACCCCATTCAACAGGGTTAAATCGCATAATACTTTTTGCGTTATAGGTTTCTTGTCTACTTTTCAGATCACCTTGACCACCACTGCTAACCTGCTGTGGATTTTGCCAATCGGTATAATCTTTAATGGTAATAAAGTAGTCTTGATCATTAGTACGCTTATCTTCAAGGTTTTGATAACCCGCCGTTAATTCTAATGAACCAAGATCAAGTTGGTGTTTATAAAGTGCGGTAAAACTTAAACCATTATGTTCGTTGTCATAACCTGAGTTATAGACAGAACCTGAGAATAAATAACTATTATAACGTGCAATATTGCTCGATAAATCAAGAGATTGTTTCTCTGAGATATCCCATGAATATTTAATAAAATAGTTATCTGATGTTCGAGTTTGATCTTTATAATGAGGCGTTTGCTCAACTTGTTCTAACTGACCATCTGGAGTCAGGATTATTCCGCCTTCTGCACTTATCATCATCGGGATCGTTGATTCACGACGAGATGCAGAGAAAATAAGTCCGGTGTTGTCTGTTAAGCCTGTTTCAAACCAACCACCAAAGTTTTGTTTATCGTATTTTTTCTGGAATCGAGCGGGATTACTAAAATCGTTATTTGCGGTATCAAAATTTAGTTTTGGATCGGTGAAAATATTGTTCCAGCTTGAACGTGTTGTACGATAATAGGCGTTGGCGTGTGTTTCACCAGACCAACGACGACTTTGTACTTCAACCGTTCCCCCCGTAAATCCGCCGAATTCGACAGGAATATTATTATCGTAAACTGCGACGCTATCAATTAAGCGACTATCAAGGTACATCCCTTGTTCATCACTACTAATGCGTGTGTTGGTTTCACCTAAACCTGAATTGGCAGGGTCAAAGTCGTTGTTAAAACTGACACCGTCAAGTTTGTAAGAGTTTTGATAACTGCTAGAGCCGTGAATAGAAATACGCGAAGGTTTAATTTCACCCTGATTCATTGAGGTGCTGTCGTTATTGGAAAATTGAACCGCAGGGTTACTTTTTAGTAAGTCAGTAACGTTTCCATCACCTGTATTACGCTGTTTTATCTCTTCTGAGGTGATGTATTGTGGGGCTGAAACCACATCAGTAGCTGGATGATATGTACTACCGACACCGGTTACTTTAACTTCAGGAATAACGATCGTGTTGGCAGTTGCAAGAGGACGAATAACAAACCCACTGCCTTGTGGAATAATTTCTAATCCACTCCCGATTAAGACTTTTTGTAATGCAGTTTGGGTTTCAAATTGACCTGAAAGTGCTGGAGCACGTAGGTTTTTAACCGAATTTGCATCAAATAAAATTTGTACTTGTCCTTGTTTTGCAATGGCACTTAATGAATCAGCTAAAGACTGCTCTGGTAAAGCCACTGAAACTGTAGATGCATAAGCGCAAGGTGCGGCAATGGTACTTATTAGCAATGCTAGTAAAGACCTCTTAAGGGTCTTTTTTTTGTTATTCATTCTCATTTCACCAATCCCATTCACTAACTTAATAATTGTTGTTACTAGGGAAGAGGGTGAAATGAGAATTATCCTCACCTGTAAAAAAGAATATTTTTCATATTTCTTTTTACTTATTGATAATTAAAGCATTATTTTTATCAGTGAAAACAACATTAACCGGCAATATCAGTGGAATTGCGGTAATAAAGTCTTTGGCATCATTTATGTTAGCGATCCCTGAGACTTTCATTTTGGCGATTTCGGGGGAGGAAATTTGAATATTGATATCAAGATAAGGTTTGAGCTTGGTTATCACTTCATTCAATGGGCGCTCAAAGAAATGCAGTTGACCAAAACGCCAACTTCCCACGGAATCAATATTGACCGAAGAGATAACAAAGCTATCGCTGGCTAATTTGCTTGTAGCCTGAGAGCCTGCGTACAAATAGGCTGGAGAAGATTTCGGTGTTGCTTTTACTTCAACGATCCCTTCATGGACAGCAACGTTAATTTGATTGTTATCATAGCGACTAACTTCAAATTCAGTGCCAACAACTTTAATTAATCGGGTATCAGCATGTACATAAAAAGGGCGATACGGATTTGATTTTACCTTGAAATAGGCTTGTCCTTTATCCAACCATAAACGCCTTTCTTCTTGCACATAAGCCACTCTTACCTGTGTATTTCTGTCTAAATAGACTTTAGAGCCATCAGCTAAGGTCATTTTTTTCGGTAAATCGCTGGTTGCAAGCGTCATATTATCCATCAGTAATGCAGGTAAATGACTATAAGGAAGATATAAAACGGTGAGTAAACAAAGAGTCGCCGTAGTGTGGATCATCGGGCGCCAAGGAGAGCGTTTTCTCTTCTCAACGGTGGTTATTGTTGGTCGTGGTAATGCATCGCATTGACGCCAGATCCCTGCAATATCTTGATACGCTTGTCGGTTTACATCATTTTCTATCCACATTTTAAACGCTTGGCGTTGCTGAGGTGTCATCCTTTGGCTATGTTGTCGGGTGAACCAAAGGGCTGCTTGCTCATCAGTCGATTCATTGAGTAATTCATCATTAGTCTCCAAAAAAAGGGAGTCTAGATCCTCATCTGTGTGAGGTTTTATTTCCGGTATATTTTTTTCCGGCTTACTCATCATTCGAGCATTTCTCCTGTCCTGCATCGACATATCTTTTGCAATGTAATAGGGCTGCCGCAATATGTTTTTCCACCATACTGATTGAGATTTCCATTTGCTCTGCAATTTCGCTTTGTGATAGTCCATCAAAACGATAAAGAACAAATGCTTCTCGACGGCGTGGAGGTAATGTTTCAATTGCTTCGCTAAGTAGATCTAAACGCTGTTGATGCTCAAGGACATACCCTGGATCAAGCTCCGTGGCATAACTTTGAGCGGCGTCATCTAATTCACAATCATCCTGATAGATATCTTTTTGCTTTTGATTTTTTCTCCAATGGTCAATCAAAACGTGGTTCGCTATTTTAAACAGAAAAGCACGCTGTTCTTGCACAGGTGTTTGTTCTTTTCTGTTTAGCCATAGTGTAAACACATCTTGAGACAAATCATCTGCATCATGGTAATTACCCGTACGTTTGTGGAAAAAACGCACAAGTTGTCCATAGGTTGATTGATAGGCACAACTAATTTTTTGTGCCAATGATTTATCGCTAGCCATAATCTCTGGTGTCTAAAAAAGAGTGAAATAATAAGCTCTTACTGCTTCTCATGCGAACAAGTTATGATAATTATCAAGCTAATTTTTTATTGTATTATTAATAATAAGCAATATCATTTGTGTTTATATTATGCCTATAATTCACAAGAAAGAAAATCAGAGGCAAGAATTATGAGTAGTATGTCGGCGACTTTTTCACGCCGTGGATCATTTTCTATTGGTGGATTAACCGCCAGTATTTTATTTCATGCAACATTAGCCGTTGTCGTTATTGGCTGGATAACATCTAAAGATGAACGCCATGGTGTTTTACCACCAGCGATGACAATGGATCTTGGTATCTATCAATTAGCACAGGCAGAAACAAAAGAAGTTCCTGTTGGGCCTGAAAAAGTGATGTCTGTTCCTGAACCCGCAGAGGTAGAGCCAGAACCTATCAAAGAAGTGTTAGATTTACCTAAAATGCCTGTAGTAGAACAAGGCACTTATGAGCGTATTCCAGAAAAGCCAAAAGTAAAACCAGTGGTGAAACCAAAACCTGTTGCGGTGAAAGTACCTGATGATCTTCCTGTCTCAGAAGCACCATCAGATGTAACAAGCGCACCTATTTCTGGTTCTAATACAAGTAGTAGTGCTCAATTTAATAGTTTATCCACCTCTTCTGTGAGTGGGCAAATGGGCTGGGAAAGTTTAGTTCATAGCCATATTAATGCCTATAAACGCTACCCACGCACAGCATTGCGCTTTAAAGCAACGGGCGTGACACAAGTTTCTATTGTGTTAAATGCAAAAGGTGAGTTATTAGACGCGAAAGTAGAAACATCATCAGGTAATCGTATTCTTGATAGAGAAGCGTTAAATACGATTAAACGTGCTTCGCCATTTCCAGCGCCTGAAAGCTATCGTTTAGTAAATGGTAATATTTCATTTACTGCGCCTTTAACGTTTGATTATAGGCAAGAGAGCTAAGTTATTATTTATAATTATTTACTACATAATAAACTAACTATAAAAAATAAATAATTTAAAGAAACAGAAACTAAAAAACCACCGAAAGGTGGTTTTTTAGTTTTAATCTTTGTGTTCGTCGGCATCGCAATTTTTCAGCGTCGCGGGGAAGATTGCCGGCTCTTTTATCCCCACCAACGAAATAAGAGTATCATAGTGAAAATATAACATCAATATAATTATTCAATAGAGTTTTTGTATAATAAAATCTCATTATCAATTTCATCAATATGTGAAGCGTGACTTCCATTTGTATACATATACATCTCTTTTAAGAGCAGTAAATTATTTTTCAAATGATATATCTCTGATTCTAATTTATTATTCTTTATTTTTAAATCCTCTAATTCTGAATATAATTTATTTTTTGATATTGATGATAATAATCCTTTGTCTAATAACTTTCGATCGTTACGGCAAATAGATGCTCGATAATCCTCATGTCTATAGTATCTTTTACGAGTGTTTAATTTAAATAAAGGAGGAAGTATTCGCGTTACACAAATAGTTTGGATCATATCACATAAAGCATAAGTTTCTTTTTTAGCAAGATCACCAATATTTTTTATTGATTCATCTGATAATTTAAAAATAGAGGAATTAACGGCTAAGTCATGAGGCTTTTTTGATGTGAGTGGAATGACTTTAACTCCTCTGTCATCTGCTTTTACGACAATCGCAGGTCTTCTCTTATGCATTTCACCCTGTTGAATATTATCAGGATAGCGTTTATTTGTTTTTATACTGGCATCCAAAGTGACACATGAGAAAATATGTCCAAATTCAACAATAATAATTTTACCAAGATATAATATTGATTTAGCACTTTTATAATTTTTATTTTTTAATGTTTGAGATAAATAAATATCATCTGAAACATTTTTTGGAGATAGCCAAATATTTATAATAATATTGTTCTCAGATAGAGTTTGAATTTTTGAACCTTTTATTTCCCATCGGTGCTCTTTTCTACCTATAAATGATTTTGTGATAAAAACAGGATAGCAATTTTCTTTATCAATGTTATCTCTAAATAGTGGAGTGATGATTTCATTTATACCATTTAAGATAACATGACCTAATAATATTTCAGTCTGATAATTATAAAATTCAAAATAATTAATTCTTATCATAATATAATCCGTTAAGTAATAGTGAGGTATATCTGTGTTTTCGGGATTATTTTAAATTAATGTGACTTTATTTTTTCTATTTTAAACTTTAAATATATTTATTAAATTTCAAACTAATTAAATATAAAAAAGCAGAGAATAATCTCTGCTTTTATTTTTAGTCGTAAGGAAAATAATTAAAATTATTTTGTCATACGTTTGTATTTCATGCGACGAGGCTGAACAGCGTCGTTGCCTAATGTACGTTTTTTGTATTCTTCGTATTCAGTAAAGTTACCTTCGAAGAATTCCACTTTACCTTCATCTTGATAATCGATGATATGAGTGGCAATACGGTCAAGGAACCAGCGGTCATGCGAGATAACCATTGCACAACCAGGGAACTCTAACAGGGCGTTTTCTAACGCACGTAAAGTTTCAACGTCAAGGTCGTTAGTTGGTTCATCGAGCAGTAACATGTTACCGCCAACTTGTAGCAGCTTAGCAAGGTGTAAACGACCGCGCTCACCACCAGAAAGTTCGCCGACACGTTTACCTTGGTCAACGCCTTTAAAGTTAAAGCGACCAACATAGGCACGGCTTGGAATTTCAAAGTTACCAATACGCATAATGTCTTGGCCACCTGAGACTTCTTCCCAAACAGTTTTACTGTCATCCATGCTGTCGCGGAACTGATCAACAGCTGCCAGTTTAACAGTATCACCTAAAGTGAGTGTACCTGAGTCTGGTTGTTCTTGACCCGAGATCATACGAAATAGTGTTGATTTACCCGCACCGTTAGGGCCGATAATACCGACAATCGCCCCTTTAGGAATAGAGAAGCTTAAATTATCAATCAGAACGCGATCACCATAAGATTTTGTTAGATTATTAATTTCTAACACTTTATCCCCTAAACGTGGTCCAGGTGGAATAAAGAGTTCACTGGTCTCATTACGTTTTTGATAATCAACGCTGTTAAGTTCTTCAAAGCGAGCAAGACGTGCCTTGCCTTTTGCTTGACGACCTTTAGGATTTTGGCGTATCCACTCAAGTTCTTTCTGAATGGATTTATGACGAGCCGCTTCAGTTGCTGCTTCTTGCTCAAGACGCGCGTCTTTCTGCTCTAACCATGAAGAGTAGTTACCTTCCCATGGAATACCTTCACCACGGTCAAGTTCTAAGATCCAACCCGCTACGTTATCAAGGAAGTAACGGTCGTGGGTGATCGCCACAACAGTCCCTTCATAATCATGTAAGAAGCGCTCTAACCAAGCCACAGATTCTGCATCCAAGTGGTTAGTTGGTTCATCTAATAACAGCATATCTGGTTTTTCTAACAGGAGACGACAGATAGCAACACGGCGACGTTCACCCCCTGAAAGTTTCTCAATTTTTGCGTCCCATTCAGGTAAACGTAGCGCTTCTGCTGCACGCTCTAATTGATTTTCAAGGTTATGGCCATCATGAGATTGAATAATCGCTTCTAACTGACCTTGTTCTTTTGCTAATTTATCGAAATCAGCATCAGGATCGGCATAAGCCGCATAAACTTCATCAAGGCGGTTTAATGCGTTTTTCAGTTCGCTGACGGCTTCTTCAACGGCTTCACGTACTGTATGTTCTGGGTTTAATTTTGGTTCTTGTGGTAAGTAACCAATTTTAATACCTGGTTGTGGACGTGCTTCACCTTCGATATCAGTATCAATACCTGCCATGATGCGTAGTAATGTTGATTTACCCGCACCATTAAGACCAAGCACACCAATTTTCGCGCCCGGGAAGAAGCTGAGTGAAATGTTTTTAAGGATATGTCGCTTAGGTGGGACAATTTTCCCGACACGCAACATACTATAAACGTATTGAGCCACTATAATTACCCTTTGATTATAAAAGAGATTTTATCTGAGGTGCCACTTTTTGCGCTAAAAACAAATTTTTTGTGATTAAGCCGCGTGTTTATGGTACCAAAATGAACAATAGCAAAGTCAATGCCAGTATTTTGCCAAAGACCCGAAAATGATGAAAGTCGCCAGTATACCCGATTTATAAAAGAAAACCTTAGTCAAAAGAGAGGTTTTTATCCACCTTTCGTACTTCCTCTGAAAGTAAAGAAAATTTCTCTTAAAGAGGGGAACTTACATTGTTAATGATTATCATATTAGCTAATGTATTCACTCTTTGGTGGTTCTATTTGAGGTGGGAGAAATAACGTGGTGAAGCAAAAGTGGTCGTTAGCAGTGGCAATTGGGGCATTGTGTTTTTCTACATGGGTGCAAGCAGATTCATTAAGTGAACAACGTGCTCGTTATCAAGAAATTAAGTCAGCATGGGATCTGAAAAAAACAGATGAAGTAGAAAAACTACTGCCTACATTACAAAACTATCCACTTTATCCTTATCTGGAATACCGTCAAATTACGGATAATCTTGATGTTATTGCGCCAGCAGTAGTTACTGAATTTGTTGCTAAATATCCCACATTGCCACCAGCAAAAGCGCTTCCTTCACTGTTTGTGAATGAATTGGCTAAACGCCAAGAGTGGCAGAATTTACTGACTTTTAGCCCTAATCCACCAAATCCTAAAGCTGCAAGATGTAATTATTATTATGCAAAATGGGCAACAGGTGATATTCAAACGGCATGGGTAGGGGCTAAAGAAGCATGGCTTAATGGCACATCAATGCCATCAAGTTGTGATTCACTTTTTGATGAATGGCAAAAAGCTAATCAATTAACCCCCGAGTTGGTGTTAGAACGCATTAATTTAGCGGTTAAAAATGGTAATACGGCGCTAGCTGCTTACTTGGCTCGACGCCTCCCTGAAAATTATCAAACCATTAGTGATGCCTTGGTTGAATTACAAGACTATCCCAATTTAGTTGGACGCTATGCAACCACTCTTTCACCGACAGATTTCACACGTTCAATCATACAATCTGCATTTTCACGTTGGGCAAGAAAAGACGCAGATGCAGCAAGAGCACAACTGGACAATATCGCGCATGCACAAAAAATGACAGCCAGTGAGCGCCAGTTAATGCGTGATACTGTGGCGTGGCAATATATGCCTTATGCGACACCAGAGCAGGTAAAATGGCGTGATAGTGTGATACAAGATACAGCATCAGATACATTGCGTGAGCGCCGTGTACGCCTAGCATTAAGCCAAAACCAACCTGCTGAATTGGCATTGTGGTTAGAAAGACTCTCTCCTGAAAGTAAAAATAAGGAAGAGTGGCGTTATTGGCGAGCAATGGTGTTGCAATCACAAGGTAAAAACAGTGAAGCACAAGCTATTTTAGAAGCGCTAACACAAAATCGTGGTTTTTACCCAATGGTTGCAGCTGCCAAATTAGGTAAGCCTTATGTGATGGTGATAGATAAAGCCCCAAGTGTTTCATCAAACATCCCTAATCAGCCAGAAATACAGCGTGTTCGTGAGTTGATGTATTGGCAGATGGATAACTTAGCGCGATCAGAGTGGGCAAACTATGTTGCTTCACAGCCAGCGCAAATACAGTCTGAATTAGCGCGTTATGCGTATGAGCAAAAATGGGCTGATTTAGCGGTGCAAGCCACGATCACAGGGAAAATGTGGGATCATCTAGAAGAACGATTCCCTCTTGCTTGGAAAAATGAGTTTGAGCAATATACGAAAGATAAATCGATAGACCGCAATTATGCGATGGCGATTGCTCGCCAAGAAAGTGCGTGGAATCCTCAAGCCCGTTCTTCAGCTGGTGCAACAGGTTTAATGCAGGTTATGCCAAAAACAGCTGAGTTTACGGTAAAACAAGCGGGAATTACGGGATATACAAGTAGTGCGCAATTGACAAATCCTGTGAAGAATATTGAGATTGGTACCGCTTATCTTGATTCTGTCTATCAGCGTTTTAACCAAAACCGTATTTTAGCAAGTGCTGCGTATAATGCGGGGCCTGCGCGTGTTGATCGTTGGTTATCTGATGCAAATGGGCAATTAGATGCGATTGCTTTTGTTGAAAGTATTCCTTTTGCGGAAACCCGTGGTTATGTGAAAAACGTACTCTCTTTTGCTGTTTTCTATAGCTATTTTGCGGGCGAACAGCAGCCAGTACTGACTGAAAATGAGTGGAATAGCCGATATTAAAGGATAAAAAAAGGATTTATTGTTGGAGCCTCTTTGTACATTAGCAAAGTATGATATAGTTTGTACTAGTTAATGAGTGTGGCAAAAAGAGGTTCCCACGATGCAAGATCCTGCATTATCACCTGAAGAGAATGAGCACTGGCTAAGATTTGTTGAGTTATTACAACATGCTTTTGAGCAAGATGTGCAATTTCCTATTTTACAACTTTTAATGACACCTGATGAACGCAGTGCCTTGGCAACTCGAGTTCGCATTGTGCAAGAGTTAATGCGAGGGGATTTAAGTCAGCGTGAGTTAAAAGAAGAGTTAGGTGTTGGTATTGCCACCATCACTAGAGGCTCTAATAGTTTAAAAACAGCGCCACATGATGTGAAATTATGGCTTGAAAAAGAACTAATGACGAAAAAATAGTCGCGTTGTTACTCTCTAAACTAGAATAATAAAAAGCCATTTAATTATTTGATTAAATGGCTTTTTTTGTTTCATTTTTATCTAACAGTAGACTTATCTAGAAGCTGATTTATCTAAAAAAACGCATCAGATTAATTATTAATCTTCTTTTTGATTGAGTTCTTTATAGATATCATGAGTGACTGGTACTAATGCCAGCACTAATGCTTGTTGATACACAGAAGTACGACTGAGTAGGCCATCAGTAAAATAACCAATCGCACCGCCACGCTGTTTAATGTTGTCAATTTTTGTTAAGAAAGCCATTTCATCGCCAAGCTCACGACCTTCACGGATCCCTTTTAAGATCTGTTCTGGTAGCATAAGGCTTGCTGAGCGTGATTCTCCACGAATTTGGCCATGTTCGACAACAATCCAAGCAAAGGTCATATCATCTTCTATACCGGCTTCGACGCCAACCCAAAAATCAGCTTCAGGGCGAACTTGACGAGCCGCCATCACACGTTGACGTGCGCCAGTTCTCGTTTCTGTATTTCCGATAGGTTGCTGTGGAACACGACTATCGACATTAATATCTTCAATATCAAAGGTATCTTTACCGAATACTTGCTCAAAGGCGAGTTTTATCGCGTTGATTTTTGCTGGATTCGTAGTGGCTGCAATGACATGATACATAATGAATTAATCATCCTTTGAAAAATTAGAGCAGTATAACGGAAAAAATGTATGTTACAGGTCTATCTTGTTCGCCACGGTGAAACTGAATGGAACGTGGCGAGACGTATTCAAGGGCAATCTGATAGCCCACTAACAGCGAATGGTGTGCGTCAAGCACAGCAAGTTGCTGAAAAAGTAAAATCAGCAGGCATTACCCACATTATCTCAAGCGATCTTGGCCGTACTCGTCAAACGGCAGAAATCATTGCACAAGCTTGTGGCTGTGAAGTGATAACTGACCCACGTTTACGCGAACTCAATATGGGCGTTCTTGAACAGCGAGAGATCGCAACATTAAAGACACAAGAAGAGGCTTGGCGCAAGAGTTTGATTGATGGTACACCTGATGGACGAATTCCCCAAGGAGAATCAATGGCAGAATTAGCAAGTCGTATGCAGGCTGCGCTAAATCAATGCCTTGATTTACCCGCAAATAGCCGCCCACTCTTAGTCAGTCATGGTATTGCTTTAGGGTGCTTACTGAGTACTGTATTGGGATTACCTGCATATGCAGAACGCCGTTTAAGACTGCGTAATTGCTCAATTTCACGCGTTGATTATCAAAATAGCCCTTGGCTTGCTAATGGTTGGGTGATTGAAACAGCGGGTGATGTGAGCCATCTTACTGATACTGCATTAGATGAAGTTCAGCGCTAAAAAATAAAAGCTCTCTTTCTCATATTACAAAGAGAGCTTTTTCTTATGCGGTTACATCTTCGCGTTTAATTGGAATGTAATATTCAAAACGTTCGATATGATCTTGTGGCTCAGTCACCATCTCATTGCTGTAACTCACATTTTTAAGATAGTATTTTTCAACGTCATAGCCTTTACGGCGCGTTAATCCCATATTAGGTAAGCAGACACCATAAATTAGGAATAAAAACTCCTGCATTGCACCGCGTTTTGCCTCACCTTCAAAATCAAAGCGAATGTAATCACCGCCAGCAAGAGAGACTTCATTTGCTGCATCATCATCGATAAACGTTGCATAATCTGGCTCAACGGCAGTTGTGTAAAGCACACGTTGCTCGTCTTCATGCTCATCGCTATGTTGTGCGTGGTGAAGCCCATAAACTTGATGAGGGACAGCGCTTATCTTGCTCATGTAGTAACGCCAGAAGGTTTGGCGCATGTTAGAGCAGGCTTCAGCCCATTGCTCAAGTGTGTGGCTACAAGTTTGCTCAATACCAATTAATTTCTTCTCAGATAGCGTTACAAATTCCCATTTAGGTAAATTTTGAGGATCTAAGGTAATTGGTGGACAAATTCCTACCGCACACCATTCATCAGTACGACGATAAAGTGCGGGTGTTCTATCAAATTGCTTTTTAAAAGCGCGGGTAAAAGTCTGTTGAGAATCAAAACGATATTGCAAAGCAATGTCTAAAATAGGGCGGCTCGTTAAACGTAATGCAACGGCTGCACGAGATAGACGCCTTGAACGAATATAAGAACCAATCGCTTGTCCTGTAACTTCTTTAAACATGCGTTGTAGATGCCACTTGGAGTAACCCGCTTTGGTTGCGACATTATCGAGGGATAATGGCTTGTCTAGGTTACTATCAAGCCAAGCGAGCAAATCACGTATGATGTTGGTTTGATCCATACATCTCCCTTAGTCATATTCGTTTGTTTATTGCAGTAGAAGTAGATGGTAAAGAGCCTGAACATCTATAACAAGTTATATTGTTAGACAATCGTAAAATATAGTCTTTTTCATCGGCTAATGTACACAAATTCTTCTATCAGTTAGTAATAGATTGTTTTATTCTAGACAAAACTATTTTCTCATCTTTTCAATGGAACTAGGTAAATATGTTAAATTTCAAAAAGATGCTAGCAGTATCTATATTACTCCCTTTTTCTTTGATGGCAAAAGCAGAAGAAATTGGCTACGTGGATACGGTATTTAAGTTTTTTGGTGCTAACCATAAAATTGTGATTGAAGCATTTGATGATCCTGAAGTTAAAAATGTCACATGTTATTTAAGCCGAGCAAAAACTGGGGGCATTTCAGGGAGTTTAGGTCTTGCAGAAGATACTGCTGATGCGGCTATCTCCTGCCAGCAAGTAGGGCCTATTGAACTAAGCGAAAAGGTTATTAAAGGGAAAAATAGTGGTGATGTTGTTTTCCAGAAAAGAACCTCTTTAGTCTTCAAAAAGCTTCAAGTTGTACGTTTTTACGATAAACAGCGCCACGCTTTAGTTTATCTGACTTACTCAGATAAAGTCATTGATGGTTCGCCAAAAAATGCGATTAGTGCAGTACCTATTATGCCGTGGAAAGAGTGATTTTTATTTGTTAGAGAAATTAATGGTTAATAAAATTAATACGAATAAGGCTTAAAATTTTTTTAAAGAAGAAGTTATATTTTTTTTCAAAATAGTTGCTGAGATCAATTTTCACTATTTGTGATTTTATTAATCCTTCTTTAGATAAAAGAAAACCCCGAATGGTAATTCGGGGTTTTTTGTTAAGAAAGTGTTTGAGATAGAATCAAATCACTCGTCTAAATCACCACAGAAACGATAACCTTCACCATGGATTGTTGCGATGATTTCAGGTGTATCAGGTGTTGATTCGAAATGTTTACGAATACGACGGATAGTAACATCAACAGTACGATCATGAGGTTTCAGTTCACGACCTGTCATTTTCTTCAGTAATTCTGCACGAGTTTGGATTTTTCCTGGATTCTCGCAGAAATGTAGCATCGCACGGAATTCACTGCGTGGTAATTTATATTGTTCACCAGCAGGGCTGATTAGTGAGCGACTGTTAATATCAAGCTCCCAACCATTGAATTTATAGCTTTCCACTAAACGGCGTTCTTCTGTGCCATTAACTAAATTCATGGTACGTGACAGTAAGTTACGTGCACGAATCGTTAATTCACGAGGGTTAAATGGTTTAGTAATGTAATCATCGGCACCAATTTCTAGGCCTAAGATTTTATCAACTTCATTATCACGACCGGTCAGGAACATTAATGCAACACTTGCCTGTTCACGTAATTCACGAGCAAGTAACAGCCCGTTTTTACCAGGAAGGTTAATGTCCATAATGACCAGATTAATATCATGATCAGATAGAACATTGTGCATTTCGTTGCCATCAGTGGCTTCGTGTACGATATACCCTTCAGCTTCGAATATGCTTTTCAGGGTATTACGAGTAACAACTTCGTCTTCAACAATCAGAATGTGCGGGGTTTGCATATTTGCTACCTAAAATTACCAAAAATAGAAAAAGGAAATCTGTGTTTAACTTCTGTGTGCGCTTGTGTGGTTATTCATTTTTGTTATTAGCACGTAAAAACTAGACCCAGATTGAAATTCGATAAATAACCATCACGTTATTACAAAACTTGCAATTTTAATCGACAATGAACGCTAAAATCAGAATGCAAAACGCCCATAGTCTATTAACAGCAATATAACACCAGTTGTATTAAATACCATCTAAAAAGCTAACTTTTGTTGACACATATCAAAATCAAGATAACAGCTTAACCTTGATTTCAATAGTTAACTATATAATTTGATTTATGTAATGTAAAAGAAAAATATATGTTAAATATAGTGGGGGTTTATTTTTTTTCCAGTTTTGTTACACAATTTAAAGTAGCATAAAATACCTTATTCCTTATAAAAGTACAAATCCCCAAATAACTCTAAAATGGTAGCTTTATTTTCTTTGTTTATCCCTTTGTGATAGCAATATCTATACTACAATAGGGGTAAGGATCGAATAAATTTTATTTAAGTTGAGTTTATTTTTTGGTGAAAAAAAAGAAAAAATTTGACATCTCTCTCGCTTTGCTTTAACCAGTATATAGTCAAACTAAATTTGAGACAGACAGGATAGTTATGCGTATTTACAGCCCAGCTAAAATGACAATTATTACCACCACCACCGGAATCTTATATTGCGGGGCGGGCTGTCGCATATAAAAAACGAAAATCGAAAAAGCCCGCATTGAGAAATGCGGGTTTTTTTTTGGGTGAAAAATCAGGAGAGCTGTATGCGAGTGTTAAAATTTGGGGGAACTTCAGTTGCCAACGCAGAGCGTGTGCTGAATGTTGCTGATATCGCTGAGAAAAAAAGAGAGCAAGGACAAGTCGCTCTTGTATTATCAGCACCAGCCAAGATAACTAACTACTTGGTTGCAATGATTGAAAAAACGGCAGAAGGCGAAGATCCTCTCACTCAAGTACGAGAAGCCGAGCAAATTTTTGCCAACTTATTACAAGGTTTAAGAGAAAAACAACCTGGTTTTGACTATGAGCGCTTAAAAGATAAAGTTGAGCGTGAATTTGCAGAGATCAAACATATTCTTCATGGGATCTCTTTACTAGGTCAATGCCCTGATAGCATCAATGCAGCGATGATTTGTCGTGGTGAAAAGCTTTCTATCGCTATAATGGAATCCGTTTTGCAGGCTCGTGGCTATAATGTCACTGTGATCGAACCAGTCAAAAATTTACTCGCACAAGGTCATTATTTAGAATCGACAGTTGATATTCCTGAGTCTACTCGCCGCATCTTAGAACTCAATATCGCAAAAGACGATATGATTTTAATGGCAGGCTTTACTGCGGGTAATGAAAAGAATGAACTCGTGGTATTAGGTCGTAATGGCTCAGACTACTCTGCTGCTGTGTTAGCCGCTTGCTTACGTGCAGAGTGTTGTGAAATTTGGACTGATGTTGACGGTGTTTATACTTGTGATCCTCGTTTAGTTCCTGATGCACGTCTGTTAAAAGGCATGTCTTATCAAGAAGCGATGGAACTCTCTTACTTCGGCGCTAAAGTACTTCATCCTCGCACTATTGCTCCAATCGCCCAATTCCAAATTCCTTGTTTAATAAAAAACACAGGCAACCCAGATGCGCCGGGTACATTAATTGGTGATGGTCAAAAAGATGATAGTACACCAGTTAAAGGGATCACCAACCTTAATAATATGGCGATGATCAACGTATCAGGCCCTGGTATGAAAGGTATGGTGGGGATGGCCGCTCGAGTGTTCTCTGTTATGTCAAGAGCGGGTATTTCTGTTGTTCTGATTACACAATCTTCTTCTGAATACAGCATCAGCTTTTGTGTACCGCAAAAAGAACTTATGAGAGCGCAAAAAGCTTTATCAGATGAATTTTATTTAGAATTAAAAGACGGTGTACTTGATCCATTAGATATCATGGAAAACGTCGCTATCATCTCTGTTGTAGGTGATGGTATGCGTACTTTAAAAGGGATCTCAGCGCGTTTCTTCTCTGCTTTAACCCGTGGCAATATTAATATCGTTGCGATTGCTCAAGGCTCTTCAGAGCGTTCTATTTCTGCCGTGATTGCGAATGATTCTGCAACTAACGCGGTGCGTTTATGCCATCAAATGCTTTTCAACACTAATCAAATTGTTGAAGTCTTTATTGTCGGTGTTGGTGGTGTTGGCAACGCATTAATTGAACAAATCCATCGCCAGCAAGCATGGTTGAAAAATAAGCATATCGATCTTCGTGTCTGTGGTATTGCTAACTCAAGAGCCATGCTGACAGATATGCAAGGTATTGATTTAGATAATTGGCAACAAGAACTTAAAGAAGCCAAAGAGCCTTTTAGCTTTAGTCAGCTTATTCGTTTAGAAAAAGAGTACCACTTCTTAAATCCAGTGATCGTTGATTGCACATCAAACGAAGAAATTGCGCAACAATACGCAAATTTCTTACAAAATGGCTTTAACGTGGTTACACCAAACAAAAAAGCGAATACGCTGTCGATGGACTATTACTACCAAATTCGACAAGCAGCGGAAGCTTCACGCCGTAAGTTCTTGTATGACACTAACGTTGGCGCAGGTTTACCGGTTATTGAAAACTTACAAAACTTGCTCAATGCGGGCGATGAGTTAGTTCAATTTAATGGTATTCTTTCAGGCTCCTTGTCATACATTTTTGGTCAACTAGATGAAGGTAAAAGCTTATCTGAAGCGACTCTTTCAGCAAAAGATAAAGGTTTTACAGAGCCTGATCCTCGTGATGATCTTTCCGGTATGGATGTTGCGCGTAAACTGCTTATTTTAGCGCGTGAAGCGGGTTATAAATTAGAACTCAGTGATATCGATGTAGAGCCTGTATTGCCTGTTTCATTTGATAGCTCAGGTGATGTAGCAAGCTTCTTAAACCGTTTACCTCAAGTTGATGTTGAATTTGATGCAAAAGTCGAAGAAGCACAAAAAGCAGGTAAGGTATTACGTTATGTGGGCATCATCAATGAAGGAAAATGCCAAGTTAAGATAATGGCAGTTGATGCAAATGATCCTCTGTTTAAAGTGAAAAATGGTGAAAATGCTTTAGCCTTTTACACTCGCTACTATCAACCTATTCCATTGGTATTACGTGGATATGGTGCTGGTAATGATGTTACTGCTGCTGGGGTGTTTGCAGATGTATTACGTACCTTATCATGGAAATTGGGAGTTTAAGCGTGGTTAAAGTTTATGCACCAGCATCAATCGGCAACGTGAGTGTCGGATTTGATGTCCTTGGCGCGGCAGTTTCACCTATTGATGGGCAATTACTGGGTGATTGTGTCACCGTTGAAGCAGCTTCGGCATTTACACTTGAAAGTAAAGGGCACTTTGTTAGCAAATTACCTTCAGATCCTAAGCAAAATATTGTGTATCAATGTTGGCAGTTATTTTGTGAAAAATTAGGCAAAGAACTTTCTGTTGCAATGACGCTTGAGAAAAATATGCCAATTGGTTCTGGTTTAGGGTCAAGTGCTTGCTCTGTTGTTGCGGCATTGGTTGCACTTAATGAATTTGCCCAAAAGCCTTTTGGTGAGAGACAATTGCTGCTGATGATGGGGGAGCTTGAAGGACGTATTTCAGGTAGTGTGCACTATGATAATGTTGCACCTTGTTATTTAGGTGGGTTACAACTTATTTTGGAACAAAATGGCACTATTTGTCAGTCTGTACCAACCTTTGATGATTGGTATTGGGTTATGGCATATCCAGGAATTAAAGTTTCTACGGCAGAAGCTAGAGCGATTTTACCAAAACAATACTCTAAAGCAGACATCATTAACCACGGTCGTTATTTATCGGGTTTTATTCATGCTTGCCATACTCAGCAATCAGGACTAGCCGCTAATTTGATGCAAGATGTGATTGCAGAGCCTTATCGCACCCAACTTCTTCCGGGGTTTGAAAAAGCCAGAGAGGCTTCGCAGAAGAAAGGTGCGTTAGCTTGTGGTATTTCTGGCTCAGGCCCTACCATTTTTACGATTAGTGATTCATTAGAAATCGCACAAGAGATGGCCGAATGGCTGAAACAAAACTACGTACAAAACAGTGAAGGCTTTGTACATATCTGCCGTATAGATACGCGTGGCGCAAGACAGATAGGATAAGTCATGAAATTATATAATTTGAAAGATAATCAAGAGCAAGTCAGTTTTGCTCAAGCAGTAAAACAAGGTTTGGGTAAACAACAAGGGCTCTTTTTTCCACAAGACTTACCTTCGTTTTCTAAAGCTGAAATTGATGAATTATTAGCACTTGATTTTGCAACACGTAGTAGCCGTATTTTAACAGCCTTTATTGGTGATGAAATTCCTGCTGATGTATTAGAAAAACGTATTAGCACCGCATTTGCATTTCCTGCACCAGTAACCCAAGTTGAAGATGATGTAAGTTGTTTAGAGCTTTTCCACGGCCCGACACTGGCATTTAAAGACTTTGGTGGTCGTTTTATGGCGCAAATGTTGTCAGAAGTTGCTGGCAACCAACCTGTTACTATTTTAACAGCAACATCAGGTGATACTGGCGCTGCTGTTGCTCATGCTTTCTACAAATTAGAAAATGTACAAGTTGTTATTCTTTATCCTGAAGGCAAAATTAGCCCGTTACAGGAAAAACTGTTCTGTACATTAGGTGAAAACATTCACACTGTTGCAATCAAAGGTGATTTTGATGCTTGCCAGTCATTAGTGAAACAGGCTTTTGATGATGAGTTCTTAAAGAAAACAATGTATTTGAACTCAGCGAACTCCATCAATATCAGCCGTTTGCTTGCTCAAATTTGTTATTATTTTGAGGCCGTTGCACAAATCCCTGCAGAAAAACATGAGCAGCTAGTGATTTCAGTACCAAGTGGTAACTTTGGTGATCTAACGGCAGGTTTACTCGCTAAATCTCTGGGATTACCTGTAAAACGCTTTATTGCGGCAACAAACGTAAATGACACCGTTCCTCGTTATTTAGATAAGGGTAAATGGGAACCACATCGCACTGTGGCAACGCTTTCTAATGCGATGGATGTTAGCCAACCTAATAACTGGCCACGTATTGAAGAATTGTATCGTCGTAAAGGTTGGGATCTTTCTGATCTTGCTCATGGTTCAGTGAGTGACGAAACAACAGAAGAAACAGTGCGTGAACTCGCGAAGAAAGGCTATATTTCAGAGCCTCATGCCGCGGTTGCTTACCGCTTACTGCGTGATGAGTTGAAAGAGGGAGAATATGGTCTGTTCCTGGGGACAGCCCATCCCGCGAAATTTAAAGAGAGTGTAGAGCGTATTTTAGGGGGGGAGTTGCCATTACCTAAAGAGCTAGCCGAGCGTGCAGGTAAAGAATTGCTTTCACATTTCTTACCTGCCGATTTTGCACAGCTACGTGAGTTTTTATTAGAACGTGCGCCTAAATAACAATTAGTAGTTTTTGAAATAATTAATTTCTAATTTAATTAATTATTTATCCTGAAAAAGCTCAACATAATGTTGGGCTTTTTTTATGAGTTAAGTTTTAAAAATAGGAAAATAAGGATTTAAAAAAGAGGATTTGAATTATATATTTTATTTTTAGAAGGATATATATATTCAACGAAAAGGAATTAAATATGAATGGATTCAAAAAATTAATTTTTAAAGATGATATAAATAGAATTGCATTAATAATAGAAAGTCATATAAAAGAGCATAGCGCAGAATTATTCTGTAAATTTGAATCAGTAAAAAGGGTATTAACTGAAAATTACACCTCGATCCTTATTTCTAAAAATGAATATGAAGCAAGTGAATTTCTTAGAAAAATAGAAAATAATTTTTCAATCTATAATAAGAATGAATTTACTAAAAGTATTGATTTTGTCAGAGTAAAAATCAATTTAAGTATAGAAAATCTATTTTTAAATAGTGTTAAATTAACAGCTAGAGAGCCGATTAAAATAAAAAAAGAACGTATGAGTACTCTTCTTTTTCACCATTTATCGGGCACTTATTATGTGGAATTGGAGAATGAAAATATTATTTTAGAAATAGATAATGAGAATAATATATTTAAAATAATTGATTTTGATGGTGAGTTTTCTTTCTTTTATAGCAAAGATGATTTGATTAAAATTATCGATAATAAAATTAAAGAAAATAATAATAACGATTTTTTATATTATCGTAATTATAATAAAAAAGAGTATTCAAAATATTTTAATTTAAATGAAGATTGGAATGTAAGTAATAACGATATAATAAATGAAATTATTAGTGATATAAAAAGAAAAAAACAGATAGATATTGACTCACATTTTTCGATTGAGCTTAATGAAAGCTATTCCTATAAAAATATTTTTATTATACGGGATAAGATAGAAAAAACCGAGAAAGTATTACATATCTATATTGATGATATAGAAGAGGCATTTACGATTGCGAAATCTAAATATAGCCAGATACCTGAAAATGGAGAGCATTTAATTTATAAAGTGGGTACTGGTTGGTTTACGACTAAGATAAAAAATAATATAGCAAAGCGATTTTCACAATATGAGGATCTACTTAAGCCACTTGAAAAAATAATGAGTCGAGTTAATCTTATTGCTTCAACAGAAACTAATTATGATTTTAGTCATGTCCAATCACTTGCTGGATTATGCTATGGTTTGAGTTTGAATTATTTATTAGAGATTAGAAATAGTGGATTAGAAGGGGGGCATAAATATTTATTTTGGCTAAAAGAAAATATTTCTTCTTATCAAAATGAAAAGGAAATTATACTAAATGAATTAGACTCTATTTTATTTAATAGTATACAAGAGTATGAAATATTAAATTTAATGAAAGAAGTAAAAAATATTATTTTTGCTCAACATTTTCAAATGGAGAGGTTATGTAATAAAGTTCAATATTTTGTTTTTGATTCATTAAAGTCGGCTAAATATGATGAAGTATTAAATAAGAAAGGGTTGGGGAAATCAAATATTCATCATCTTGGTTTTAGTCAAGAAGAAGTCAGTCATCATATAGATCGAATTATGCAGGGATATAATGATTATTATGCCATTATTGCACTCAAAGATCATGCTATCGCCATTGCATATAAAAAATATTCTGAAAATAATTACAAGTTTACATTATTTGATTCAAATAGTGAGTTACTTGAGTTTTCGGAACCTTTATCTATAAAAGAAGTATTGGCAAGCAAAATGGATTTCTATGGAGCTCATGAAATAGAAGGGAAAAAATATATTATTTTTGATGAGTATAAAAAAACGGATTCATTAAATTATAGAAGTGTGTGGAATAATAATGATGTTGATACCAATAAAGGTATTGCTGAAAGTATAAAGAAAATAGGCTTTTCATTACCTTTTAGTGAGGGTGTTACAGGACGTATTATTCATTATAGTGAACAGCGAGATCTTATTCTCGAGCTTAGAAAAGAGAATGTTTTAATAGAAGTGGTTGTAAAAAACTCATATGCTGATGAGGGTATTTACCTGGTTAAGCATTATATTGATGATATTCTTGAAAATAATCAGGCAAGTAAGATTATTTTGAATAAAAATGATGATAATAGTATTGATATCGATGCGGTAGAATTCAATAATTTCCAAGAGATCAAAAAAAGAACTGGATATGTTGAATTTAATGATATTTATTACAGAGATTTAATTGAGATAAATAGTTATTTAGTTAAAGGAAATAAATCAAAAGAATTAAAAGAAATTGCTTCTTTAATAGATGTATTAAATAGAAATATCTATTTTGATAAATTAACGGCTAGTTTTTCTCTATTTAATAAAATAAATTCATTTAATTTTAATAAGAATGTCTCACTTATTGGAGTTTTAAATAAAGTTAAAAATAAGTTAGAAAATAAATTGTTTTACGATAGATTGATTTATGGAAAAGAAAAATTAATTTCACTTGCTGAAAAAAATAGTTTAGTGGCCGCAAAGCTTTATCAATTAATGGTGAATGAAATTAACGATGGTTCTCATGGTGTTAGTAATTTTATTTATAATCAAATTATAGATAGTCCATATTTATTATTGGAAAAAAATAGAAATGCTGGTATTGAGGGATACGATTATACTATTGAATTTAAGAACAACTACCAATATTTAATTGAGATAATTGAACGTATTGATATTCCGGAATTAAAAAACACATTTCTGATAGAGGATAATAATAAACTACATTTAAAAGAAAATTATCAAAAGCTATCAAAGTATAGAGAAAATGAATATATAAATAAACTACTTGATTTAATTGAAAGCGAAATCGATGTTAAAAAAGGTAATAACTTAAGCTCTTATCGTGATTTATACTTTGATTACTTTAGAAATAATCAATTTTCAAAAAGAATGATCGTTCATGAAATAAATCAGTTGGAAACTTATTTTAATAATAATTATCGTGAGAGGAATTATGGTTATCATCCAAGTAATTTTTATATTAATGATGATAACCCTAGTGTTATATTTGAAAAGTCACTTAATAAAAATAAAAACAAAATAGATTGTAGTTATTTGTTATTTGACGATAATAAAAATAACTTTAATTTTTTATTTGATGATAAGAAGCTATTTAATGGGGAGAATATCGATAACATTATTATAGATAGTATAGATGCATACTATCAAGATGATATAATAATTTATTTTTATAATGGTATTAAAAACGAGAATTTAAGTTCTTACTTAAATGATAAACCAGAAATAAGCTATTTTCTTGATTATTGCTTAAAGAATAGAATAAGAGTAATTGCAACAGGGAATGAAGAAGATAGTTTTTTTAAACAAGATTTTATTAAACAAAAAAATGATGTTGAAACATTGCACAATATTATTTTAGAAAATCAATTTTTTAATGAAAAAACGATTATTTTTGCCAAAAAAGAAAAGTTGTTGAGTTATCAATCGGGTGATTTTTTTATTGAGGGTATTGCTCAACGATTAAATATGCCGATCTACCAGATTATTGATAATAAGGTTTCTCTTTTAATAGACAACATTATTGTTAAGCCGCTTATTGAGAGGCAGTATATTGATAAACCACTACTGGCTAGCTCGATGGCATCTAATATAATTACGGCTGAAGCAGATTATGATGATGTTTTAGTTGTTTCAAATAAAGAGAAAATAACTGTAGAAAATAATCGAATTACAAAAGAAATCTATCAACTCATTTCTTCTTGGTATCCTAATTACCGAGAACGTGAAGAGTTTAAATTGGGATATGATGAAAATATAAACAAAGTGATTGTAGATTATTCAAATGAAATCATATTATCTGATATTTTAGATTATATTAAATCAAATCGCTATGATCTTAATATCTATCAAATTGGCTCTATTATTAATAAAGTTGATCATCTTAATACTGAGCAGCATAGGGAAATATTAAAAGAACTCAGTGACAAAATTATCAGTAATGATATTTCAATAAGTACTGCATGCAGAAAATATCTATATGAGCTATCTTCTTTTTTTAAAACTTCAGATGAAAATAATATAGAAAAAAAGTTAACACAAGTAATACATGATCCATTAGTTAATAAAAAATTCAATCAATATTTGATGGACGAAATGACATATCAACAATGGCTATCATTGGACTCATCATCAGAAGAAAAATTGACATTAACAAAAAAAACAAATCAAGTAATAGAAATTATTCATGCAATTTATGACAATCCAACATTAATTAAAAAATTAAGCTTACTTTCAAAAAATCTGCTGGCTACATTTTTTGATAAAAACAAAAAAGGTATTTTATATCGAATGTTGCTAGACACTGTATCAACATTTGAAAACTATAAAAAAACAATAAACAAACTTCAAAATATCATTTTTATGACTAGCAATAAAATGATACTTGAATCATCATCACCAGAAATAGCCTTAAAGAAAGCAAGTGATTTAAATTCGTTAGATATTTTAGATGTGAAAAATAAGATCTTTGATAATAAAAATAAAGAGATAGTAAAAATAAATGATTTCTCTTTTGATAAAAGTTTATTAGTCAGTTTAGGTGCTAAGATAAGTGGAAAAAATATCGATGACATTGATCTCAGTAAGATAGAAAAATGGGACTTAAAATTGACATTTGATCCTTATCCTCTTAATGATTATTTTCTATCAATATCGGGTAGTGAAAAGGATAAAAAAGTCATCTCTTTGTTTCGTTATTTGCTAAATAATAAAGAAGAGAAAGTGAAATATCTCCTTTCTAATGATGTAAATAGAATCGACTATCTTGCTGCATCTGAACGATTAACTAAAATGATTAAGCTAGGAAATAAAGGCTACAGTGATAAAGATTGGAATTTATTAAGAAATGCATCATTAACACTTCCTCGACATATGAAAATAATTAGTAAAATTGGTTACGCTAATATTACTTATGGTATGTGGCAGTCAATTAATTCCACATTTATGCTTGCTGAACAACTAAATAACCCATTATTATCACCTAAAGAGCGAAAAGAGATCATTAATAACTTAGCGATTATGTGGTCTGAGATGGCTTACAATGGTCTTTCTGAATTGATTGAAATTACATTGGCTAAAGGATTGCTAAAATATCGTCATAATCCACTTGAATATGTAAGTAAGATAAGTACAAAAGTAGGAATTGGACTTAATGTTCTTTCTATCGGATTTGATATTTATAATGCCTATGATAATTTTAGCCGAATTTCTGGTGAAAATAATGAAAAAAGGCAAATTGATTATATTGTTAATGGTTCCTTTGCTGTTGTATCTGGGTTGATTACGCTAGGGGTTTCTATTGCAATGCTTGCAGGTTCAACGATTGCAGGCCCTATTGGTATTGTGGCGGGTGCAGTTATTGCACTTGCAACATCGATTTATAATGCAGCAAGGCTTATTGAAGAAGCAAAGATAAAGGTAAATTTTACGCCATTAGAAGAACTTAATAATGGTTTTTATGCCTTTTTAATGGGAGATTTACTGCCAAATAAAAAGAATGAAATCATCTATTTAGAAACAGAAATACAATTAGAAGAGATAATTGACAAAAATGCAGTCAATTATCTTGATGAGATAAAAAAACAAAATCATCAGAGCCGTTATTTTTATACAAATGAAAAACAGGTTTACCAAGAATATTATTATTATAAAGTCATACCAAACTTAATGGGAAAAACATTAGATTCAATTTTAAATCCATTAGGAGAATATGTTGCTCAACGGATATCTCAAAATATCAGTCAAGAAGAGGCTGAAGAAATAGCTGCACTTTCTTATCATCTTCGCTCAGAAAAAACAGAATATAAGTATTATCTTCCTAAAGAAGCAATAGCAACCCATGAGACACTGATTTTTGATGTCGATTTTTATGTTAATGAATTAAATCGCTATACAATGGATATTATTTCCGATGATGATTCTCCCATTTTTGATAATATGGTCGATAGTGATTTTTTAAAAAATATAAGAACAAATAGAGAAAATATAATTAATGCATTAGGTGTGGAAAATTTATCGGAAAGCTTAATAAAAGCTAATCAGTATGAAAAATATTATGTCTCAGATTGGAATGAGAATGAAAAATTCTATTTTAATACCTATCATGGTAATGATGTTATTGCAGCGCCTTTAATTACTCAAAATACCTTTGATATTTATAATGGTACTAAACGATTAAGTGGAGGCGAAAAAAATGATATGTTCAATTTATTTTCCTCTGAATCGCCACTTTATGCGAGTCGTTTTTATGGCAGAGAGGGAAATGACACACTTCGTATTATAAAAACAACAAACAAATATACGGGATATGAGGTTAGTTTATCTAATAACTATGTTAAATTCAGACAATCAGAAGAACAAACAAACAGTCAAAATTTTCATTCAAAGCTATTTCTTTATCAAGAGAATGGGCGTTTGTATTCAAAGCAATTAGTTGATTCTATGCCTAATATTGTCTTACAAGATCAAAATGTGATTGCTTATTTAGACAGTGTTGAGAACGTAATTGGTAGCGAAGCTGGTGATGATGTTATTTATGGTAACCAAGAGAATAATTATTTAGATGGTGCTGGCGGTGCCGATTTATTATATGGATTAGGAGGAAATGACACACTAGTTTTACGAGAAGGTTATGCTGAAGGGGGGGAGGGAAATGATAGCTATGTTATTTTAAGATCTTCTTTAGAAAAAAATTATAATATTCAATTTCAAACAATTATTAATGAAGTGAGTCATATCGAGTCTAGTATTGTGCAATTAAACTATCATTTTGATGAAATCGCAGCTATTTCCCGTCAAGGAAAAGATATTATTTTTGATATAAAAGTAAATGATGGAAATAAAAATAATGAATTGATTTATCACTCTATAAAATTAAAAAATGTTTATGATGATTCTGTAAATTATACGCTTTCACATTGTTATACGTTAATAACTCAAGATGGTTTTTTACTCACTTTGGATGAAAATACTAAAGATAAAATATTATACAAATTTAGTTATTTAGAAAAATATAATAAATCAAAACTAATTATTAAAGATTTTTATATTAATGAGATTGAAAATTTAATTGTTACGGCTTTTAAAAGTCAGAGTGGAAATATAAAATTATTGCCTGAATTTGAATACAGTGGTTTCTTATCTGGAACAAATTTACGACTTGGTATTCATGGGAATAACCAAAATAATAATTATTTTGGTATTGATTCTAACTCATATATTAAATTGAGTCAGGGGAATGACAGCTATCAAATAAAAACATTTTTAACAAAAAATAAAAATGAAAGAGTGAATATTTCACTGTCTGACTATATTGATAAACTAACTGATGATAATGTGAGCCATTTCTTTTTAACAGATATAAGTGGTTTTGATTTGACATTTAAAGATGGTCTTTTATCTCATCGCTATCTTCCAGATGATTATTTAACGCTATCTTTCGATCCAACGCTATTAAATAAAATTGTCGATACAAACGTGACTATTCGATTAATAGATAAAGATAATGTTGTTTTTACACTTCCTACAAAAGAGAGCCAACAACATTTATTAACACCAACGACGGATCTAAATTTTACTATTAGTGCAGGAAATGATGTGCTTATGATCCCTGAATCACTGACCTTAAATAAAGAGACATTATCTGCATATTCTCTTTATTCTTCTTATCCTCAATCGACGCCCATTTCGATCACTTTACAAGAGCAGAAAAATCAGGCTACTGATCGATTATCAATTATCGAACTCATGGAGGGAGATGATATTGTGGTTAATCATAATAAAAACAGTTCAGTGATGGATGGTGGAAAAGGCGACGATCATATTGTAGTTAATCATGGCCATCATATTTTAATTGCGGGAGAGGGGAACGATAATCTCAGTGCAGGAAGTGGAAATGATCTTTTGATCTCTGAATCAGGTGATGACTATTTAAGTGGTGGCACAGGGCGTAATATTTATATTGTGAACAAGCGCCATGGTGAAGTGACTGTCTATGATGACGGTGAAAATAGTCAACTTTTTATTTCAGGATTATCTGAACAAGATGAACTCATTTCTTCTCAAGTGGGTGACGATTGGCAGTATAGGACAGAAGATGGCCAATTTATTTTAACCCTAAAAACAAAAGAAAATCAGACGAATAGCTCGGTTACAATTATCAAAACAGAAAATACACTATCAATGCAATCCCTTGCTTCTATTATTCAAGAAATGGCACAGTTTAATGAGCAACAATTGACAACAATGCAAGGTAGTGAATTTATTCCATCTCCAACATGGTCACCATTATCACTAGTGGCAAAACATTTGTGAGCCTCAATATAAAAAACAGCACTGATTTTAGTGCTGTTTTTATTGATAGCTAAGAGTTAATATTTTTATTTCGCCAGTGATTCTGCACGTTTAAATACGAGAGTGTTACCCTCTGATTCTGCTGAGTTAAATTGATAACCTTCAAGATCAAATTCTTTCAGTTGTGCTTTATTAGTTAGTTTTTCTTGAATAATAAAGCGACTCATTAACCCACGGGCTTTTTTAGCATAGAAGCTGATAACTTTATATTTGCCATTTTTTTCATCAAGGAAAACAGGTTTAATAATATCAGCATTGAGTTTTTTCGGGTTGACTGATTTAAAATATTCATCAGATGCTAAATTGATTAAAACGTTATCACCTTGTTCTTCAAGTGCTTTGTTTAGCGCTTCTGTAATGGTATTTCCCCAAAATTGGTATAAATCGCTTCCTTTTTTATTTTTTAGCTTTATTCCCATTTCAAGACGATAAGGTTGCATTAAATCAAGAGGGCGCAGTACGCCATATAAGCCAGAAAGCATACGTAAATGTTGTTGTGCAAACTGAAAATCATCTTCAGAAAAAAGCTCTGCTTGCATTCCGGTATAAACATCACCTTTAAATGCCAAAATAGCTTGGCGTGCATTTTCTGGTGTGAAATTAGGTTGCCATTCACCAAAACGAGCGGCATTTAATCCTGCGAGTTTATCACTTATTTTCATTAAGCTTGCGATATCGCTCGATGACAATTTTCGACATTCTTCGATAAGTTGTTGGGAATATTTTAGCAATTCAGGTTGGGTGAAGTGCGTTGTTGCTAAAGGCGATTCGAAATCCAGTGTTTTAGCTGGTGAAATGGTGATTAGCATAATTCCCTCGATACGTTATTTTAATGTTGACCAAATATAGCAAATTCTTTCGATTAAAGACTAAATTATAGTAATAGGAAAAAACAATGGTTTCTCTTATTTGTCGTAAAATTCGACAATTTAAACGATTCAGCCTGTGATTTTCTTCTGTTTTTTTCCGCTTTTGTTTTGCGAAAACGTTTGGCATTCAAATAATTGCTTTGTATGAATCTAAGCGTCTTGTAGTGTGAGCAGTCCATGTTATTATCAATAGATATCCGCAGGTGACTGCAAACAGATTTACCTAGTAGATGAGATAAACAAAATGACCAACAAATTGACTTCTTTGCGTAAGCTGACAACTGTTGTTGCTGACACTGGTGACATTGCAGCAATGAAACTGTATCAGCCACAAGATGCAACTACCAACCCATCTTTAATTTTAAATGCAGCTCAAATTCCTGAATATCGTAAATTAATTGATGAAGCGATTGAATGGGCTCGTTCACAAAGCGATTCTCGTGAACAACAAATCGTTGATGCTTGCGACAAACTGGCAGTGAATATCGGTTTAGAAATTTTAAAACTGATCCCAGGTCGTATTTCAACAGAAGTTGATGCACGTCTTTCTTACGACACACAAGCATGTATCGAAAAAGCACGTCATTTAATAAAACTTTATAATGATGCAGGTATCAGTAACGACCGTATTCTTATCAAATTAGCATCTACTTGGCAGGGTATCCGTGCCGCAGAGCAATTAGAAAAAGAAGGTATCAACTGTAACCTGACTTTACTGTTCTCTTTCGCTCAAGCGCGTGCATGTGCTGAAGCAGGTGTTTACCTGATTTCTCCATTTGTTGGTCGTATCATGGATTGGTATAAAGCCAATACAGATAAAAAAGAATTTGCTCCAGCTGAAGATCCAGGTGTGATTTCTGTTACTGAAATCTATAACTATTACAAACAACACGGTTATAACACTGTTGTTATGGGCGCAAGCTTCCGTAATATAGGTGAGATTTTAGAATTAGCAGGTTGTGACCGTTTAACTATTGCACCAGCACTGTTAAAAGAATTATCAGAAGCTGAAGGTGAAGTTGAACATAAATTATCCTACAAAGGTGAAGTGAAAGCGCGTCCAGAAGCTATCACTGAAGCTCAATTCTATTGGGATCACAACGCTGACCCAATGGCAGTAGATAAATTATCTGACGGTATTCGCAAATTTGCTGTCGATCAGGAAAAATTAGAGAAAATGATTGCGGATTTATTATAATTCGTCGTTAAATTCTTATAAAAATCTTAAATACCCATCTTATACAGGTGGGTATTTTCATTTTTTGCTTCTCAAAATAACATTTAAGTAAATTTTAAGATTAAATTGATTGGAATATATTATTTATCCAGTAATAATTATAAAAATATATTATTAAAATACTCTATTTATTATTGGTGAATTATGAAAAAGATTGTCTTGGCAACGGTACTTGCATCGTTATTTTTTAGTGGCGCTGCAATGGCAGAAAGTAAAACGGCTTTCTCGTTACCTGCAATTGAAAAAAGTGCTGAAAGTGGAAATGCAGCATCTCAGTATCAATTGGGTGTGAAATATGAGAATGGTGAAGGTGTTGAGCAAGACTCACAAAAAGCACTGGAGTGGTATACCAAAGCGGCAGAACAAGGCCATGCTGAAGCACAGTTAAATTTAGCACTTATGTATGACATGAGTGATGATATTGACCGTGATGCAGAAAAAGCGGTTTATTGGTATAACAAATCGGCTGTTCAAGGTGTCTCTTTAGCCCAATACAATCTTGCGGTTTCTTATGATGATGGTGATGGCGTAGCGCAAGATCATGAGAAAGCAGTGTATTGGTATACTAAAGCTGGTGAGCAAGGTGATAGTGATGCTCAATACAACCTTGGGATCTCTTATGATGAAGGTATCGGTGTAGCGCAAGACCATGAAGCAGCGGTTGTTTGGTATACAAAAGCAGCAGAGCAAGGTCATGCAGACGCACAATATAACCTTGCTGTCTCTTATGATGATGGTGAAGGTGTAGAGCGTAACGGCACTAAAGCGGTTTTCTGGTATACCAAAGCAGCAAACCAAGGTAATCGTGATGCGCAAAATAACTTAGGCGTAATGTACGATGAAGGCGACGGTGTCGCTAAAGATGCACGTAAAGCCGTTGAATGGTATAGAAAATCAGCTATACAAGGTAATGGTTTGGCACAAAATAACTTAGCTTTAAACTATTATTACGGTAAAGGCGTTAAACGCGATCTGAAAGAAGCTTATGCATGGTTCTCTGTTGCTGTTGAAAATGGTGATGGTGATGAAGCTATGCTAAAACGTACTGCTCGTGCATTAAATGCAGCACAATTAGCCGAAGCGAAAAAATTAGCAGCGTCTTATATTACTAAATATATTGATGAGTAATATTAATTAATATTATTCAAGATTAAAGAGGGGGAGCTTATGCTCCCTTTTTTATTTTTAACTAAAGCCAAATAAAATAGATTATTATCATTTCTTTATTATCCATTCTCAATAATCAAATTTTAAATATCAATAATATATTGAGATTCTTTTTAATTCTCTTGTGTTCTCATGGTAATATCTGCGCGCAAGTTAGACGGTGATTGATTAATAGAGGTTTGATATGAACGAATTACGCATAGGGTTAGTTTCTGTTTCTGATCGCGCATCAAGTGGGATTTATGAAGATAAAGGCTTACCCGCTTTAGAAGCTTGGCTAAAGGCTGCATTAACAACGCCTTTTCATATCGAATCACGTTTAATTCCTGACGAACAACTCATGATTGAGCAAACACTGTGTGAGCTAGTTGATGAAGTCGGCTGTCATTTAGTGTTAACAACAGGGGGAACTGGCCCTGCTCGTCGTGATGTTACTCCTGATGCTACATTGGCTATTGCAGACAGAGAAATGCCAGGTTTTGGCGAGCAGATGCGTCAAATTAGTCTGAAGTTTGTACCCACAGCTATTTTATCTCGCCAAGTTGGTGTTATTCGTAACCAAGCGTTAATTCTAAATTTACCAGGGCAACCTAAGGCTATTGCAGAAACATTAGAAGGATTAAAAGATAACGACGGTAATGTGATTGTTAGCGGTATTTTCGCTAGTGTACCGTACTGCATTCAACTGCTTGATGGTCCTTATGTCGAAACTAATGAAGCTATTGTTGCTGCTTTTAGACCTAAATCAGCCCGCCGTTCCACTTCAGCATAAATAATGTAAGAGGTTATTTTTGTCACCAAACTTCTGGCTAGGAAAAGCTTTGACTAAGTTTGGATAACGCAAAAGTAACCCTATATTTATTTGATATTTTTATTATAAAAGTTAAAAAACATTATTTTTCAAATAATTATGCTCTTATTCTAAGCATGGTCTTAAAAATACATTTCAGATAATTCATGATGTTATTTGTGAATGATATAACATCATGAAAAATAACAAATTTTAATTCTTATTTTGTTCTCAAACACAAAATTTTCGCATTTTTTGCATTTTTTTTCATTATTCCCCTTGATGAATGTATTTATGACCCCATCTTCTTTTTCAACTGCAATTACCACTATTGAGTTGCGTTGATTTTGTATCCGCTTGGAGATGATGTTGTTTAGTCTATTAATTTGTGACTTGAAAAATGAATATTCATCCTCATATAGATTGGTAATCAAATTGATAAAGAATTCTCTTTGGAGGCGTTTAAATGGGTAAAATTATTGGTATTGACCTGGGTACAACTAACTCTTGTGTTGCTGTAATGGATGGCAAAACTGCCCGGGTTATTGAAAACGCAGAAGGCGATCGTACTACTCCTTCAATCGTTGCTTATGCACAAGATGGTGAAATCTTAGTTGGTCAACCTGCAAAACGTCAGGCTGTGACTAACCCACAAAATACTTTGTTTGCCATCAAACGTTTAATTGGTCGTCGTTTTGAGGATGCCGAAGTTCAACGTGACGTTGCTATCATGCCTTACAAAATTGTAAAAGCTGATAACGGTGATGCTTGGATTGAAGCTCGTAACGAAAAAATGGCTCCACCACAAGTTTCTGCTGAAGTCCTGAAAAAAATGAAGAAAACAGCAGAAGACTATTTAGGTGAAGCAGTTACTGAAGCTGTTATTACTGTTCCTGCTTACTTTAACGATGCTCAACGTCAAGCAACTAAAGATGCGGGTCGTATCGCAGGTCTTGAAGTTAAACGTATTATTAACGAACCAACAGCGGCTGCTCTGGCTTACGGCTTAGATCGTGAAGTGGGTAACCGTACTATCGCAGTTTACGACTTAGGTGGTGGTACATTCGATATCTCTATCATCGAAATCGATGAAGTTGATGGCGAAAAAACCTATGAAGTTCTGTCAACCAATGGTGATACTCACTTAGGTGGTGAAGACTTCGATAGCCGTTTAATTAACTATTTAGTTGATGAGTTTAAGAAAGAACAAGGCATTGATCTACGTAACGATCCATTAGCAATGCAACGTCTGAAAGAAGCAGCAGAAAAAGCGAAAATCGAATTATCTTCTGCACAACAAACAGATGTTAACTTGCCATACGTGACAGCTGATGCGACTGGTCCTAAACACTTAAATATCAAAGTCACTCGTGCAAAACTGGAATCTTTAGTTGAAGATTTAGTTAAACGTTCAATGGAACCAGTACGTGTTGCATTAGAAGATGCAGGCCTGAAAGTTAGTGAAGTTAACGACGTTATTCTGGTTGGTGGTCAAACTCGTATGCCAATGGTTCAAAAAACCGTTGCTGATTTCTTCGGTAAAGAGCCACGTAAAGACGTTAACCCAGATGAAGCTGTTGCAATGGGTGCGGCTGTTCAAGGTGGTGTGTTAGCGGGTGATGTTAAAGACGTTCTGTTACTTGACGTAACACCACTGTCTTTAGGTATCGAAACAATGGGTGGTGTAATGACTTCCCTGATTGCGAAAAATACCACAATTCCAACTAAACATAGCCAAGTGTTCTCTACCGCAGAAGATAACCAATCTGCTGTAACTATTCACGTATTACAAGGTGAACGTAAACGTGCAAGTGATAACAAATCACTGGGTCAGTTTAACTTAGATGGTATTCAAGCTGCACCACGCGGTATGCCACAAATCGAAGTTACTTTTGACATCGATGCTGATGGTATCTTGCATGTATCAGCGAAAGATAAAAACAGTGGTCGTGAGCAAAACATCACAATCAAAGCTTCTTCAGGTTTAAATGAAGATGAAATCCAAAAAATGGTTCGTGATGCAGAAGCAAACGCAGAAGCTGACCGTAAGTTTGAAGAATTAGTACAAACTCGTAACCAAGCTGACCAATTAGTTCACGGTACACGTAAACAAATTGAAGAAGCGGGTGATAAATTACCAGCGAACGATAAAGAAGCTATCGAAAAAGCGGTAAGCGAGTTAGAAATTGCTTCTAAAGGCGAAGATAAAGACACTATTGAAGCAAAAATTAAAGCATTAGTTGAAGCTTCTGAAAAACTGCTAGAAATCGCACAACAACAAGCTCAAGCAGGCGCAGCAGATAATGCCGCGGGTGCTGATGCAAGTGCGAAGAAAGATGACGATGTTGTCGATGCAGAATTTGAAGAAGTTGACGGCAAAGACAAGAAATAATGCCCTTAACGGGCCACGGTAACTCACCTGTGAATAGTTACTGATACCGAACACGGGCGTCGAGGAAACTCAACGCCCGTGTGTTTATGTCAAGGGTAATCTAGAATGGCGAAAAGAGATTTTTACGAAGTACTCGGTTTAAGTAAAACTGCCGACGAAAAAGAAATTAAACGCGCATATAAGCGTTTAGCAATGAAGTATCACCCAGACCGTAATCAAGGTGATAAAGAATCAGAAGCAAAATTTAAAGAAATCAAAGAAGCCTATGAGATCTTAAGTGATGCTCAAAAACGTGCTGCTTATGATCAATATGGTCATGCTGCGTTTGAACAGGGTGGATTTGGTGGTCAAGGTGGCGGCGGATTCGGCGGTGGTGCTGACTTTGGTGATATCTTTGGTGATGTATTTGGCGATATTTTTGGCGGTGGTCGCCGTCAACAACGCGCAGCACGTGGTTCTGACTTACAATACAACATGGATCTAACGCTTGAAGAAGCGGTTCGAGGCGTCACTAAAGAAATTCGTATACCAACCCTGGAAACATGTGATAAATGCCATGGTAGCGGTGCTAAAGAAGGCACATCAGCAGAAACCTGTTCTACTTGTCATGGCGCTGGTCAGGTTCATTTACGTCAAGGTTTCTTCACTGTACAGCAAGCATGTCCAACTTGTCATGGTCGCGGTAAAGTGATCAAAGAGCCTTGCTCTAAATGTCATGGTGATGGTCGTGTTGAACGCTCTAAAACGCTGTCTGTCAAAATTCCAGCCGGTGTTGATACTGGTGACCGTATTCGCTTAAGTGGTGAAGGTGAAGCAGGTGAAAACGGCGCGCCAGCAGGCGATTTATACGTACAGGTTCATGTTCGCCAACATCATATTTTTGAACGTGATGGCAATAATCTTTACTGTGAAGTCCCTATTAACTTCGCCATTGCTGCTTTAGGTGGCGAGATTGAAGTCCCAACACTTGATGGCCGTGTGAAACTTAAAATTCCAGCAGAAACACAAACTGGAAAAATGTTCCGCATGAAAGGCAAGGGCGTTAAATCAGTACGCAGTAGTAGTATTGGTGACTTAATGTGTCGCGTTGTGGTTGAAACACCTGTTAAACTGAATGAGAAACAAAAAGAGTTAATGCAACAACTGGGTGAATCATTCGGTGGCAAGAGTGGTGAGAAAAATACCCCTCGTTCTAAAAGCTTCTTAGATGGTGTGAAAAAATTCTTTGATGATTTAACCAAATAATTTTTCTTATCACCTTCAAAAAGGCCTGATGATAAATTCTGTCATCAGGCTTTTTTATTTGAATTATGTTTTATCTTATCCCATCTTGATAGCAACAATACCGGCTAAAATCACTAAACACGCCAATAGCTGTTTACGGTTAAATTGCTCTTTTAACAGATAAACAGATAAGATCATGGCAAATAACACGCTGGTTTCCCTTAGTGCAGCGACAAGCACAATAGAGGCATGGCTCATCGCCCATATCACTATGCCATAACTTACCAATTGCATCACGCCACCAAAGAAAGCTGGTTTCCAATAATCCTTTATCTTGGTTTTTAAATGTTGGCGATAACGAAGCCAAGCAAGTAAATACATTGCGATGCCATTTAAAAAGAAGAGCCATAAAATATAAGCAAACGGTGTTTCACCTACACGAGAGCCATTACCATCAGATAGGGTATAACTTGCGGTAAATAATGCGGTAAGTAGCGCAAAAAAGAGTGCATCTTTACGTAAATTAAACTCTGCTATTTTTCTACTACGTGAGATAAGGATAATACCCAAAATGATAAACAAAATGCCAATGAGTCCGGCAATAGGCAGTGTTTCATGGAAGAGAAAAAAACCAAGAAAAGCAGTCATTAATGGCGCACTGCCACGAGAGATAGGGTAGACCTGATTAAAGTCAGCTAGGGTATAACAGCGACTTAAAGAGAGTGTGTAACCAATATGAAATAAAACAGAAAGAATAAGCCATTTCCATGCACCGACATCAGGGAGCCCAACCCAAAACAAGGCGGGTAGAGTTACAGCGCCCGAAAAAAAAGTCAGTAACGAGATCCCTAAAAATCGATCACTACCTACTTTAACCAATGCATTCCAACATGCATGAAAGATAGCAGCAAATAAAACGGCAATAAAAACAGTAATCGACATATTGATAGAAACCTTAATGTAACGAGAGTATTCACTATCTATAGGACAATAACACAATGGTTAAATAGTGAAACATGCAACATTTTCTTTTTATTTATCATTGCGAGGTATATTTTAATCTAAAGAATAACATTAGCATTATTTATGTAGATAAGAAAAATGGATTCCTTTGATCTATTTTGTTGATTGGTATTAATTATTAAATTAGATGCTTATTTTTGTTTTTTTTATAAAAAAATTTCATTAAATCAATATGATAAAAATAGCTTTTATAAATCTACTTTTATTCTATTTTTTTCGATGCTTTATTGATTTGCGACGATTATTTGCTTTGTTTTTCTTGATATTTTCTCTTTAATTCGGAAATATCGATTTATTATCCATAAATAATCTGTTTTTTACGAATTCATAATTAGCATATTATTAACAAGATCAGTGATTTTGAGGTTAATATTATGACGGCAATTATTAGACAATTTTTGAGATTAGAGGCATCAGGCGGTATTCTTCTGATTATTGCTGCTATTATCGCATTGATTATGGCGAATACACCTCTAAGTGCTTTGTATAATGAGTTTTTATCTATTCCAATTATGATCAAATTCGGCGCATTCGAACTTGATAAACCATTATTACTTTGGGTAAATGATGCCTTAATGGCGATCTTTTTCTTAGTAGTTGGATTGGAAGTTAAACGTGAATTAAAAGAAGGCTCTTTGGCTCAGCGTGATAGAGCCATTTTCCCTGCGATAGCCGCAGTAGGTGGGATGTTAGCACCTGCATTGATTTATTTGATGTTTAATCATGCGGACGCAATTGGACAGCAAGGTTGGGCAATTCCAGCAGCAACCGATATTGCTTTTGCACTGGGTGTTATGGCGTTACTGGGTAAGCGTGTTCCTGTCGAGTTAAAAGTCTTTTTGTTAGCGTTAGCTATCATTGATGACTTAGGTGTGATAGTCATTATTGCGCTCTTTTATTCAAAGAGTATTGCATTAATGCCTCTCGCTTTGGCAGGTTTAATCGTGATTGCTCTGGGCATAATGAACTGGCGTAAAGTGGGTAATACGGCTGCTTATTTAATTCTAGGGTTCATCTTGTGGGTGTGTATTTTAAAATCAGGTATTCATGCAACGATTGCAGGTGTGATTGTTGGATTCCTTATCCCATTAAGAAATAAAGAAGGTGATTCTCCTTCTGAAGAATTAGAGCATGTGCTACACCCTTGGGTTGCCTATTTTATTTTACCGCTGTTTGCATTTAGTAACGCAGGGGTTTCTTTAAATGGCGTAACGCTTGATGGCATGTTATCTGCCTTACCGTTAGGTATCGCGTTAGGTCTATTTTTAGGTAAGCCGATTGGAATTTTCCTCTTTAGTTGGGTTTCGGTAAAACTAGGCATTGCAAAATTGCCAGATGCGATTAACCTTAAACAAATATTTGCAGTATCTGTGCTATGTGGTATCGGTTTTACTATGTCTATCTTTATCGCAGGGTTAGCATTCGATGGCGCGGATGAAGCTTATAATACCTACGCTAAACTTGGTATTTTAGTCGGTTCAACAGTAGCCGCTGTTGTGGGATATTTGTTACTTCATTCTGTTTTACCGAAGTTAAAGACAAAGTCAATATAGGGAAATTTATTACGGATTTGAGTTTCTCAACACAATAAATACCGAGCTATATATTTAAACCTACGGTGCAATACAGTGTATTGTGCCGTAGGTGTTTTTATGAGGATTGGGTGTAAGGAAAGCCAATCGCAAACTAATGCGTTATTACATAGTCTGTGTATGAAGCACAGAAGTTGAAAGGAAGATAACTATGCGGGTGTCACATCTCAATTTTAACCATCTTTATTATTTTTGGCATGTGTGTAAAGAAGGCTCTGTTGTGGGTGCAGCGCAAGCGCTGTATCTGACACCTCAGACAATTACAGGGCAAATTAAAGCATTAGAAGAAAGATTGGGGGGCAAGTTATTTAAACGCCAAGGAAGAGGATTGGTTCCTTCAGAATTAGGTCAGCTCATTTTTCGTTATGCCGATAAAATGTTTATGCTCAGCCAAGAAATGCTGGATATCGTCAACTACAGTCGTGAGTCGAATTTACTGTTTGATGTCGGTGTTGCTGATGCGTTATCAAAACAATTAGTCAGTCGCGTATTAGAAACAGCTGTCATTGATAATGAGCAAATCCATTTGCGTTGTTTTGAATCTACTCATGAACTATTACTAGAACAATTAAGTCAGCATAAGCTGGATATGATCTTATCAGATTGCCCAGTGGATTCGTCACAGCAAGAAGGTCTGTTCTCTGTAAAACTCGGCGAATGTAACATGAGCTTTTTTTGCAGTCATCCTCTTCCTGAAAAACCGTTTCCTGAATGTTTAGAAGAGCGGAAACTCCTTATTCCAGGTCGTCGATATATGTTAGGCCGCCATTTATTAACATGGATACGTAATAAAAACCTTCAAGTGGAAATATTGGGTGAGTTTGATGATGCGGCATTAATGAAAGCATTCGGCTTAAATTATAATGCTATCTTTGTCGCGCCTTCACTGTATACCGACGAAACTTTTGCGCATAGTAATATCGAAGAGATTGGAATGCTTGATACGGTAAAAGAAGAGTACTACGCGATTTTTGCAGAGCGAATGATCCAACATCCAGCGGTTCAACGTGTTTGTAATACTGATTTTTCAGAACTCTTTAATGGAGATAAAAAGAGCGTTGTAAACCCATAAAGTGGTTGCGGTTAAAAAGTAGAAAATAAAAAACCGGCATAAGCCGGTTTTTTATAACACAAGAAAGCAATATTACATTGCTTTGATTTGTGCTTGCAGATTAGCTTTATGACGTGCAGCTTTATTCTTGTGAATTAAGCCTTTAGTTGCCTGACGGTCAACAATTGGTTGCATGTCATTAAATGCTTTTTGTGCTGCTTCTTTATCACCTGAAGCAACTGCTGCGTATACTTTTTTGATGTAAGTACGCATCATAGAACGACGGCTTGCGTTGTGCTGACGACGCTTTTCAGACTGAACCGCACGTTTCTTAGCTGATTTGATATTAGCCAAGTTCCAACTCCCAAATATATTCTAGCGAGGACAAATACAAAGGTGAAGGAATATGCCTTTTCAACCTAAGTTTGTCAATGGATTTATACAAAATTAGCGTCGTTGTACGCGACACTTGTTTCGTTGTGATGGCGCAAGATTTTATCAGTTAAGACGGGTAGAATACAGTCTTTTGAGTGAAAAAATCATCAAAATCGTGTATATGAGTAATAAATAATAGATTCTAATAGGATCTATGCTTGATTTTATGCGATTTTATAACCAAGAAGTGAGTGATAGTCCATTTTTTGTTTGATGTGAGCAATCAAATTTAAGAATAACAGTGAATCGACTTGTCGAGATATTACTCATCAATAAACATTGATATATTGGGTTACTCTCAAGCCTTTGACAAGGTATAATCCAATAATTTCCACGGTATTGAGCCAGTTATGGAGCTAATTCGCGGTATACAAAATATTAGAGCGCTACACCACGGTTGCGTTCTGACAATTGGGAATTTTGATGGTGTCCATAGAGGCCATCAGGCATTATTGAAACACTTGAAGCAAGAGGCGTCACAGCGAGGATTACCTACGGTTGTGATGACATTTGAACCTCAGCCACTTGAGTTCTTTTTACCAGAAAAGGCACCAGCACGTCTGACTCGTTTACGAGACAAGATTAAGTATTTAGCTGAATGTGGTATTGATTACCTTTTGTGTGTCAAATTTGATAAACAATTTGCGGCACAAACACCGGAAGAATTTGTTTCATCACTGTTGGTGAATAAATTAGGGGTGAAGTTTCTTGCTATTGGTGATGATTTTCGCTTTGGCAAAAATCGTGAAGGTGATTTCCATTTTTTACAACAAGCCGGTGTTAGATATGGATTTGAAGTCGCTAATACTGAAAGTTATTGCGATAAAGGATTGCGTATCAGTAGCACTGCGGTACGAGAAGCGTTACTCAATGATGATTTAGTTCTTGCTGAATCACTACTAGGACACCCTTACAGCGTTTGTGGGCGTGTTGTTCATGGTAATGAATTGGGTAGAACCATTGGTTTTCCGACAGCCAATATTCCTATGAAACGCTTAGTTGCACCAGTTAAAGGCGTTTATGCCGTTGATGTCTATTTATCAGATAATCAATCACCTTTACCCGGTGTAGCAAATATCGGAAGTCGTCCTACTGTAAAAGGGACGGGCGTACAATTAGAAGTGCATTTAATCGACGTTAATATGGATTTATATGGACGTCGTATTGATGTTGTGTTACGAAAGAAATTACGTAATGAACAGCGATTTGCATCATTGGATGCATTGAAGCAGCAAATCGCAGATGATGTGGCTACTGCTAGGGATTTTTTATCGCAGCGGTCGGAGTCATAAACTAGCGGAAAATTGGAACTGAGAATCGAATGAGTGACTATAAAAATACCCTGAACTTACCAGAAACAGGGTTCCCTATGCGCGGGGATTTAGCAAAGCGCGAGCCAGAGATGTTATCACGTTGGTACAAAGAAGGTTTGTATCAAGCAATTCGTCAGGCTAAAAGTGGTAAGAAAACATTTATTTTGCACGATGGCCCTCCATACGCCAACGGCAATATTCATATTGGTCACTCAGTAAACAAAATTCTCAAAGATATTATTATTAAATCCAAAGGGCTGTCAGGCTTTGATTCTCCGTACATTCCAGGATGGGATTGTCACGGATTACCTATCGAACTAAAAGTTGAACAAATCGTAGGTAAACCAGGAGAGAAAATATCTGCAGCGCAATTCCGCGAGGAATGCCGTAAATATGCTTACGAGCAAATTGAAGCACAGAAAAAAGATTTTATTCGTTTAGGTGTTCTAGGAGATTGGGAAAAACCTTATCTCACTATGGATTACAAAACCGAAGCGAACACTATTCGTGCGTTAGCGCGTATCATCGCAAATGGTCACCTGTTAAAAGGGGCTAAACCTGTTCATTGGTGTACTGCGTGTGGTTCATCGCTGGCAGAAGCTGAAGTTGAATATTACGATAAAACTTCACCGTCAATTGATGTGCGTTTCACTGCCGTAGATTCAAAAGCAGTTGCTGCAAAATTTGGTTCAGCAACAGATAAACCTGTGTCTTTGGTGATTTGGACAACAACACCGTGGACATTACCTGCTAACCGCGCTATCGCATTAAATGCTGAATTTAATTACGCATTAGTCTCTTTTAACGATGAATGCGTGATTTTAGCCGCTGATCTTGTTGAAGGCGTAATGAAGCGTATTGGCGTAACAAGCTGGGCTGTTTTAGGCGAATGCAAAGGTGCTGATTTAGAGTTATTGCGCTTTAATCATCCATTTATGGGCTTTGATGTGCCTGCAATTTTAGGCGATCACGTCACGTTAGAGGCGGGTACAGGTGCTGTGCATACTGCACCAGGCCACGGTCCTGATGACTTTGTTATCGGTCAAAAATACGGTTTAGAAGTGGCAAACCCTGTTGGGCCTAATGGTTGTTACTTGCCGGGCACGTATCCAACATTAGATGGCGTTTTTGTTTTCAAAGCAAATGATGTGATTGTTGAGCTGTTAAAAGAAAAAGGTGCTCTGTTACATTACGAAGCCATGCAACACAGTTACCCATGTTGCTGGAGACATAAAACGCCAGTTATTTTCCGTGCTACACCACAATGGTTTATTGGCATGGATAAAAACGGTTTACGTCAGCAATCATTAAAAGAGATCAAAGGTGTTAAATGGATCCCTGATTGGGGTCAAGCACGTATTGAATCAATGGTTGAAAACCGCCCTGACTGGTGTATTTCTCGTCAACGTACTTGGGGTACGCCAATGTCTCTGTTTGTTCACAAAGAGACTCAAGAGCCACATCCACGTACTTTAGAGTTGATGGAAGAAGTCGCAAAACGTGTTGAAGTCAGCGGTATTCAAGCATGGTGGGATTTAGATATCCGTGAAGTGCTGGGTGATGAAGCTGACGATTACATGAAAACGCCAGATACACTGGATGTTTGGTTCGATTCAGGATCAACACACTCAACAGTGGTTGATGCGCGTCCTGAATTCCACGGCAATTCAGCAGATATGTACTTAGAAGGCTCTGACCAACATCGTGGTTGGTTTATGTCTTCACTGATGATCTCGACTGCAATCAAAGGCAAAGCGCCTTACCGTGAAGTTTTAACACACGGTTTTACCGTAGATGGACAAGGCCGTAAAATGTCTAAATCCATCGGTAACACAGTAAGTCCACAAGATGTAATGGATAAGCTGGGTGCTGATATCCTACGTTTATGGGTTGCATCAACAGATTACACCGGTGAAATCGCCGTATCTGATGAAATCTTAAAACGCTCGGCTGATACTTATCGCCGTATTCGTAATACTGCACGTTTCTTCTTAGCGAACTTAAACGGTTTTGATCCTGCAAAACACCAAGTTAAGCCAGAAGAGATGGTCACATTAGATCGCTGGGCTGTGGGTCGTGCGCAAGCTGCTCAAGCAGAAATTTTAAAACATTATGAAAACTATGATTTCCATAATGTTATTCAACGCTTAATGCAGTTCTGCTCAGTGGAAATGGGTTCTTTCTACTTAGATATCATCAAAGACAGACAGTACACCGCGAAAAGTGATAGCGTTGCTCGTCGTAGTTGCCAAACTGCGTTATTCCATATCAGTGAAGCATTAGTCCGTTGGATGGCGCCAGTTATGTCATTCACAGCAGATGAAATCTGGAATGAGTTACCAGGTGAACGTGCAAAATATGTCTTAACGGAAGAATGGTATACCGATTTATTTGGCTTAGATGCATCAGAAACCTTAAATGATGATTACTGGGCTGAATTACTTGCCGTTCGTGGTGAAGTCAACAAAGTATTAGAGCAAGCACGTACAGATAAACAACTGCGTGGCTCTTTAGAAGCATCAGTAACTCTGTATGCAGATAAAGCTTTAGCAGATAAGTTAAATGCGTTAGGTAACGAATTGCGTTTTGTTTTATTAACTTCTCAAGCGAAAGTGGCAGATATTAATGAAGCACCAGAAACAGCCTTAGCTTCTGATATGGCGGGTTTAAAAATCGCCTTTAACAAAGCAGACGGCGAAAAATGCCCTCGTTGCTGGCATTATGCGACAGATATCGGTCAAGTAGCGGAACACGCTGAATTATGCGGACGCTGTGTTACTAACGTAGCCGGTAACGGTGAAGAACGTAAGTTTGCTTAATTAATGAAGAAAACACTTTGCTCGACAGGTTTACGCTGGCTATGGCTAGCCGTCGCCGTAGTGGTGTTGGATTTAGGAACGAAACAGTATTTCATGCAGACATTTCGTCTGTATGAATCTGTTGCCGTGATGCCTTTTTTCAACTTCACTTACGCTCATAACTATGGTGCTGCCTTTAGCTTTTTAGCAGATAAAGGCGGATGGCAACGTTGGTTTTTTGCACTGATTGCATTGGCAATCTGCATTACTTTATTGGTAATGATGTATAAAAACAAAGCGAGCGCTAAACTAAGTAACGTTGCTTATGCGCTAATTATTGGCGGAGCATTGGGTAATCTCTCTGATCGTCTGATCCACGGGTTTGTCATCGATTTTCTTGATGTTTATATTGGAGATTGGCATTGGCCTACCTTTAATATTGCTGATATGGGGATTTGTATCGGTGCAGGGCTTATCATTATTGAGAGCTTTTTCCCTGATAAAAATGTCAGTCCTCAAGATACAAAAAAGCAAAAGTAATCAGACAAGAAGTTAACTAAAATAACCCCTGCCTTATGGCGGGGGTTACGCTTAATAGAAGGTATTAGTATGGTTATGCAGGTACTCAACGACAGCGCAGTGTTGCTGAATTTCACTTTAAAGTTAGCAGATGGCTCTGTTGCTGAATCTACACAAGCGCATGGTAAACCCGCTCTTTTTCGTTTAGGTGATGAAAGTTTATCGCCAGCCTTAGAAGCTGAATTATTGGGATTATCAATGGGAGACAAAAAAACTTTTACGCTTGCGGGTGAACATCTTTTTGGTAAATACAATCCTGACTTGATCCAATACTTTATGCCTTCTGACTTCGCAGAGTCTGGTGTGCCTGAGGCAGGCACTATCATGCTATTTACAGCAATGAATGGCAGTGAAATGCCAGGCATTGTAAGAGATGTTACTGAAGATTCTGTAACCGTTGATTTTAATCATCCGTTAGCGTCAGAAGAAGTGACATTTGATATTGAAGTTGTCAGCATCAATCCTGAGGAGGAAACAACACATGCAAATACTGCTGGCTAACCCACGAGGCTTTTGTGCGGGTGTTGACCGAGCTATCAGCATTGTTGACCGCGCTCTGGAAATCTATGGCGCACCTATTTACGTTCGTCACGAGGTCGTTCATAACCGCTATGTCGTCAACGACTTACGTGAACGAGGTGCTATCTTTATTGAAGAAATTTCAGAAGTACCCGATAACGCGATTTTAATTTTTTCAGCTCATGGTGTTTCTCAAGCTATTCGTCAAGAAGCTCGCTCACGAAATTTAACCATGCTTTATGATGCAACTTGCCCACTCGTAACCAAAGTGCATATGGAAGTGGCAAGAGCGAGCCGTAAAGGCAAAGAAGCTATCTTAATAGGTCATGCAGGACACCCTGAAGTTGAAGGCACGATGGGACAATACAACAACCCTGAAGGGGGAATGTATTTAGTTGAGTCGCCTGCTGATGTGTGGAAATTAGAAGTCAAAGATGAAGATAATCTTTGCTTTATGACCCAAACAACGCTTTCTGTTGATGATACATCTGAAGTGATTGATGCTTTAAATGCACGCTTCCCCAAAATTATTGGGCCTCGCAAAGATGATATCTGCTATGCAACAACCAATCGCCAAGAAGCCGCAAGAGAGCTTGCTGAAAAAGCGGATGTTGTATTTGTCGTTGGCTCTAAGAACTCATCAAACTCTAATCGCTTAGCGGAGCTTGCACAGCGTGCAGGTAAGCCTTCTTATCTGATCGATAGCTTTGAAGATATTGATGAGTCATGGGTGGCTAATGCAAATATTGTTGGTGTTACAGCAGGGGCTTCAGCACCAGATATTTTGGTTCAACAAGTATTAGAACGTTTAAAAACCTTTGGTGCTGATGACGTGATTGAATTATCAGGGCGTGAAGAAAATATTGTTTTTGAAGTGCCTAAAGAGCTTCGCCTCGATTATAAAGTTATCGAATAATTTCACTTAAATGTGATAGTGAATTTAAAAAGCAGAGTGAATCACTCTGCTTTTTTTATGTATAAAGTAAAGTTAAATGAATAATCATGCTATTCATCTCTTTTACTGATAATAACTACGGTTTTGTGTGTTTTTCTTATCTCGAGCGTTAAATGCTGGCATCAAATGGATGACATCGTTAATCTGTAAACAATAAATAGAGACAATAAGTATTGTTAAGGAGAAATTGAGTTATGTCTGCAAAAGAACTTCGTCTTGCCGTTGTTGGTGCGGGTGGTCGTATGGGGCGCCAATTAATTCAGGCAATTTCTCAGCAAGAAGGAACCGTTTTAGGTGCTGCTTTTGAGCGTACTAATTCTTCATTGATTGGCGCTGATGCTGGAGAATTAGCGGGTATTGGGCATATTGGTGTCACAATCACCGATAACTTGCTGTCTCAAGCGAGTGAATTTGATGTGTTAATTGATTTTACACGCCCTGAAGGCACGCTTTCTCATATTGCATTTTGCGTAGAACAGAAAAAAGGCATGATTATTGGTACGACAGGCTTTGATGATGAAGGTAAAAAAGCCATTGAAAATGCCGCCAAAATGATCCCAATAGTGTTTGCTGCTAACTTTAGTGTTGGTGTTAACTTGGTGCTTAAATTACTTGAAAAAGCGGCGAAAGTGATGGGTTCTTACAGTGATATTGAAATTGTAGAAGCGCACCATCGTCATAAAGTTGATGCACCATCAGGCACTGCATTAGCAATGGGAGAATCTATTGCAGATGCGTTAGGCCGTGATCTTAAAGAGTGCGCAGTTTATGAACGCGTAGGACACACTGGAGAGCGAGATCCTCAAAGCATTGGTTTTGCCACTATTCGTGCAGGTGATATTGTGGGAGAACACACTGCAATTTTTGCTGATATTGGTGAGCGTGTGGAGATAAGCCACAAGGCTTCTAGCCGAATGACATTTGCAAATGGCGCAGTTAAAGCCGCTATTTGGTTAAAAGCTAAAAAATCTGGTCTTTATAATATGAAGGATGTTCTTTCATTGGAAGATTTGTAGTTTTTAATAAAATATAATCTATTGAAAACTCATGATTATTTTTATAATTATGGGTTTTTTAATATCTATTTTATAAATTATTTTGTAATGTTTGTTTTTATATCTTATCTCTATTTTTCTTCTGTTTTTTTCTCTCTAAAAAGAATAAATCATCTATTTTTCCCATTTAAACTCTAATTTTAAATTATCTTGGTAAGCAAACGGTTAAATTTGTAAGATTGATTATATAAATTGTCACTTGGTTAACTAAATTGCTAATGATTGATATTTTTTTAATTAAAAAGGTGTTTTTTCTAGACATCTGCTCGTTCGATCTTTAGAATGCGCCCAATTTGCCAAAAATTTGCCCAATTTTATGTTTTTGGCATTGATTTAGAGTCTTAAATCTGAATTAATATGCATGAAATGTGATTTATTATTCTCTGGAGGGCGTTTTGATTAAATCAGCTATACTGGTTCTAGAAGATGGGACCGAATTCCACGGCAAGTCGATTGGCGCAGAAGGCGCCGCCATCGGTGAAGTCGTTTTTAATACTTCAATGACCGGTTACCAAGAAATATTAACCGACCCTTCTTACTCCCAACAAATTGTTACTCTCACTTATCCCCACATTGGCAACACCGGCGTTAATCGTTCAGACGAAGAATCAGAAACAATCCATGCTCAAGGCTTAATTATTCGCGACTTGCCATTAGTGATGAGCAACTATCGTGCTCAAGAAACGTTATCTGATTATCTTAAACGTCATAACATTGTTGCGATTGCGGATATTGATACACGTAAGTTAACGCGTTTGCTGAGAGAAAAAGGCGCGCAAAACGGTTGCATTATCGCAGGCAATCATCTTGATGCTCAACAAGCTCTCGAAAAAGCCAGATCATTTCCTGGTTTAAAAGGAATGGATTTAGCAAAAACGGTGACAGTGAAACAGCCTTACCAGTGGACTCAAGGAAGTTGGACACTAGAGAATGAATTACCTGAAGCTAAATTAGCGACTGAGTTGCCATTGCATATTGTGGCGTATGATTTCGGTGTAAAACGTAATATTTTACGTATGCTGGTGGATAGAGGATGTCGCGTTACTGTTGTGCCTGCTCAAACATCAGCTCAAGATGTTTTAGCCCTTTCGCCAGATGGTATTTTCCTTTCGAATGGCCCCGGGGATCCAGAGCCCTGTGATTATGCCATTAACGCCATCCAAACCTTTTTAACCACTGATATTCCGGTATTTGGTATCTGTTTAGGGCATCAGCTATTAGCATTAGCTAGCGGTGCAAAAACCATCAAAATGAAATTTGGTCACCACGGTGGTAATCATCCTGTTAAAGATTTAGATAAAAATACGGTGATGATCACAGCGCAAAATCATGGGTTTGCCGTTGATGAAACCTCTCTGCCTGCCAGTTTACGTGTGACACATAAATCTCTATTTGATGGTTCTTTACAAGGTATTCATCGCACAGATAAACCTGCATTCAGTTTCCAAGGCCACCCTGAAGCCAGTCCTGGCCCTCATGATGCGGCACCTCTTTTTGATCACTTTATCGACCTTATCGCGCAATATCGTCAAAACCTGCAATCAGTGACAACAAAATAAATCAGGAGCGAAAGAAAATGGCTAAAAGAACAGATATCAAAACAATCCTGATTTTAGGTGCGGGGCCGATTGTTATCGGACAAGCGTGTGAATTTGACTATTCAGGCGCTCAAGCATGTAAAGCCCTACGTGAAGAGGGATATCGAGTTGTTTTGGTAAATTCAAATCCTGCAACCATTATGACCGATCCTGAAATGGCCGATGCAACGTACATCGAGCCTATTCACTGGCAAGTTGTGAGAAAAATTATTGAAAAAGAGCGTCCTGATGCAGTGTTACCGACAATGGGTGGGCAAACAGCACTGAACTGTGCGCTAGAGTTAGAGCGCCAAGGTGTTTTGGCGGAATTTGGTGTCACCATGATTGGTGCAACAGCCGACGCAATTGATAAAGCGGAAGATAGACAACGCTTTGATAAAGCGATGAAAAAAATCGGTTTAGATACAGCACGTTCTGGTATCGCTCATAATCTTGAAGAAGCTTTTGCTGTTGCTGAACAAGTCGGTTTCCCTTGTATTATTCGCCCTTCATTCACGATGGGCGGAACTGGGGGCGGGATCGCCTATAATCGTGAAGAATTTGAAGAAATCTGTACGCGAGGCTTAGATTTATCACCCACTAATGAACTGTTAATTGATGAATCATTAATTGGTTGGAAAGAGTATGAAATGGAAGTGGTACGCGATAAAAACGATAACTGCATTATCGTCTGCTCCATTGAAAACTTTGATGCCATGGGCATTCATACGGGTGATTCCATCACTGTTGCACCTGCACAAACACTGACCGACAAAGAATATCAAATTATGCGTAATGCCTCGATGGCAGTATTACGTGAGATAGGTGTTGAAACTGGCGGTTCGAATGTTCAGTTTGCTGTTGATCCTAAAACAGGGCGCTTGATTGTTATCGAAATGAACCCTCGAGTTTCTCGTTCATCAGCGCTTGCATCTAAAGCAACAGGTTTCCCAATTGCAAAGATCGCCGCTAAATTAGCAGTGGGTTATACCCTTGATGAGCTAATGAATGATATCACTGGAGGGAGAACGCCAGCCTCTTTCGAACCTTCTATTGATTATGTTGTGACAAAAATTCCTCGCTTTAACTTTGAAAAGTTCGCGGGAACCAATGACAGATTAACAACACAAATGAAATCTGTCGGTGAAGTCATGGCGATTGGTAGAACACAACAGGAGTCGATGCAAAAAGCGTTACGTGGCCTTGAAGTTGGCGCAACAGGTTTTGATCCTAAAGTTGACTTAGATGATCCTGAAGCATTAACGAAAATTCGTCGTGAACTAAAAGAAGCGGGTTCTGACCGAATTTGGTATATCGCAGATGCTTTCCGTGCAGGGTTATCGGTCGATGGCGTGTTTAATCTGACTAATATTGACCGCTGGTTCTTAGTGCAAATTGAAGAAATTGTACGTCTTGAAGAAAAAGTGGCAGAAGTGGGCTTAAAAGGCTTAACCGCAGATTTCTTACGCCAGTTAAAACGTAAAGGCTTTGCTGATGCGCGTTTAGCGAAGGTACTCAATGTAAAAGAACAGGCTATTCGCCAATTACGTGAGCAATATCAACTCCATCCTGTCTATAAACGTGTTGATACTTGTGCCGCCGAATTTGCCACCGATACCGCTTATATGTACTCGACTTATGAAGAAGAGTGTGAGGCAAACCCTCATCAAGATAAGCCAAAAGTGATGATCTTAGGCGGAGGGCCAAACCGTATCGGTCAAGGAATTGAATTTGATTATTGCTGTGTTCATGCAGCACTAGCACTGCGTGAAGATGGTTACGAAACCATCATGGTGAACTGTAACCCTGAAACCGTTTCAACGGATTACGACACCTCTGACAGACTCTATTTTGAACCCGTCACACTAGAAGATGTGCTTGAAATTGTGCGTATTGAAAAACCGAAAGGGGTGATTGTGCAATACGGCGGACAAACTCCGCTAAAACTAGCAAGGGCGCTAGAAGCCGAAGGAGTTCCAGTTATTGGTACAAGCCCTGATGCTATCGATAAAGCAGAAGACAGAGAACGTTTCCAAAAAGCGGTGGATAAATTAGAGCTTAAACAGCCTGAAAATGCCACTGTAACAGCGTTAGAAGAGGCAGTAGAAAAAGCACAATTGATTGGTTATCCGCTGGTGGTTCGTCCTTCTTATGTACTTGGTGGACGCGCAATGGAAATTGTTTACGACGAAGTTGATTTACGTCGTTATTTCCAAACGGCGGTTAGTGTGTCAAACGATGCTCCCGTATTGTTAGATCGCTTCCTTGATGATGCGATTGAAGTCGATGTTGATGCGATTTGTGACGGTCAACACGTCGTGATTGGTGGCATTATGGAGCATATCGAACAAGCGGGTGTTCACTCTGGTGACTCAGCTTGCTCATTGCCTGCTTATACCCTAAGCCAAGAAATTCAAGATGTGATGCGTAAACAAGTACGCGCACTTGCGTTTGAGCTAGGAGTTAAAGGGCTAATGAACGTGCAGTTTGCGGTGAAAGGTAACGATGTTTACCTTATCGAAGTGAATCCTCGCGCTGCTCGTACAGTTCCTTTTGTCTCAAAAGCCACGGGTGTACCATTAGCTAAAGTTGCGGCTCGTGTCATGATAGGTCAAAGCCTTGAAGAACAAGGTGTAACAAAAGAAGTGATCCCACCTTATTACTCTGTTAAAGAAGTGGTTTTACCCTTCAATAAATTTGCAGGTGTAGATCCAATTTTAGGGCCTGAAATGCGCTCAACGGGTGAAGTGATGGGCGTTGGCGCAACCTTTGCACAAGCTTTTGCTAAAGCAATGCTAGGTAGCAGCTCGACGATGAAGAAAAAGGGAAGAGCACTTCTTTCAGTACGTGAAGGTGATAAAAAGCGCGTTGTTGATTTAGCAACCAAACTACTGAAATACGGTTTTGAACTCGACGCTACACATGGCACGGCTATTGTCTTAGGTGAGGCTGGGATCAATCCACGCTTAGTAAATAAAGTCCATGAAGGGCGACCACATATTCAAGATAGAATTAAAAACGGTGAGTATGACTATATTGTGAATACTACTGCGGGTCGCCAAGCGATTGAAGATTCGAAACTGATACGCCGTAGTGCATTACAATATAAAGTTCATTATGACACCACCTTAAATGGCGGATTTGCGACAACCTTGTCATTAAGTGCTGATCCTACTTCAGATGTGATATCAGTCCAAGAGATGCATAGAAAGATAAATAACGCTTAAGCTTATTTTTTCTTGTTACATCAATCCCGAATATGAGGAAACTTGTATTCGGGATTTTTTTGTTTTCGATTCTTATGGAAAAAAGAAAGCCCCAAATAAAATTATTTGGGGCGGGTGTAAAACAAAGAAGTGAGTGCGGATCTTTTTTTCAAGTAAGGAGCCAAGAAAATAAAACAAGTTAATTTCTTTGTTTTAGCGGATTGATTTTGTCTTTTTTTGTCGCTTGAGTCAAGAGGGGATTATTTTACGAGATTATGTAACAAGTTGTTTTAATTTATTTAAATTTTTAATTTACTGCTAATAAGGTATAGGGGATAGAGAAAATTCTGTTACTATATTGGCGGGTGCTTGGATCATTTTGGTTCAAGCATTTTGCAAGAGCCAAAAAGAGAAAAGCCCCGAATTTTATTCTCATAAAATCCGGGGACAGACTCAAACCTAGACAACTTGATTCTGTCTCCTTTTCCGAAAGGAGTCAATGAAATTGACGAAAATAACCTTATTTGGCATTACGGTTATCTGTGTGACGGTTCTCTGTTTTACAATGATTGTAGGTGAACGATTATGTTCGCTTAACATTAGTAATGGAAACACAGTTGTTCAAGCTATTTTGATGTGTAATAAATAGCTTGGTGGGGGGAGGTTTTCTCCCTCCCCATTTTTCTTTAAGTTGTCAGATTTTTGGTACAAGCACCCTGTCTTTAACGTTTTGTTTAATATTTACTATTAAGCTTATAAATGATAATTTTACATAAATAAAAGCCACATTATTAAAAATAATGTGGCTTTTAATTTAATCTAATTTATTCATTTATTAATGGGCGCCGTTAAAACCACTCCAGTTAAAATCCTTAGTTATTACTTCTTTATTTCCATATACATCTACGGTTAGTCTAAAGATACCATAGCCAGAGTCTGATACTTTACATTCTTTATCAACAGCGTATTTTGATGATGTTGTCTTGAATTCATAAGATTCCCCCGAGTTTTTATTCAAGATAAAAGAGCTTGGATAAGTTACGTTTTGATTAATAACTCCGTGTGAAACCACTGAATGATTTAATGTAATATCATCTATTCTTGCAGTTAATGTGATTGGGTAAAGTAATTTTTGAGAATCACCCTTAAATTCTATTCTTGGTATGACAGTAAAGTGTACGGCACTTGTTCCCACTGCGTCTTGGCAAGATACCGCTGAGCTACCACTATCTGTATATAAAAATTGAGAATTAAGATGAATTAAAATTAAACTCTTAGCGGTTTGTGCAGAAATAGATTTAACCGCAATGTTATATTCTTTAGGATAAGGTTTATTATTTGAATCATATGTGATCACCTTTAATTTCAAATTTTGTGGCTTATTAATGAAACGTTCAGGTGGAGAGAGCATAACCTTATCAAGTATATTGTTATTAGGGCTATAATTTTGTCTTTCAACTGATTGAATCAAATTATTATTGTCATCATACAGTTCAAAGTTTATTGCGTGAGGTGTTTCTATTGAACTCCAATTAACAGTAAATTCATTATCTGAGATGTAAACAGGTTGCCAAGATAAATTATTAGCATTTGAACCAATCACCTCTCTACCCGCTGAATTAAATTTTAATGAATCAATAATAACATGAGGTACAGGTTTCACCGTAATAGTATAACTATTATCATAATTATTATAATAATCATCATCTTTAATTGATAATGTGAGTGTTGCGACTCCGATATTTAAGTGAGTGATCGCACCTTCCGGAGTTACTTCTACAATACTTGGTTTACTACTACTCCAAATAGCATTAATTCCAGTCGGCAGTGGGGAAGTTGGTGCCTGAGCAGTCAATGCACCACTTGATAATGCATCAACAATTAATATCTCATTTGAATTTTTAAACTGATAATTTATTGTCGCTTTATCTTGTTGGTAATGAATCGTCATACTTGATGACTTAAATTGTTCTGTTGCTTCAGATAATACGGTAATAGTCGTATAACCTGGTTTTATCGGCTTAATGTTGCCTTGATCATCAATTGCTATTATCGCTTGGTCGTAATTGATAAATTGTTTAGGAGGCGGATTGTTTGTGGCATCCTTATTGTTATATAAAAGAACCACTTGTTGTGGAATATTATCATCCCAAATGGAATTTAATTGAGGTTCTTTTGCGACTAACCCAATATCTGCTTTCTCAATCACCAAAGGATAACTGCTTTGAGAAGGCTGATATTGATCATTACCTGATGTTTGTAGCGTAATAAGGGTTGTACCCGCTTTTTTCAGCGTAATAGCACCACTATGGTTATCAATAGAAGCAATATCCGGAGCTGAACTAGACCACATTACATTAATATTTTGAGGTAATCCTGTATAACCCAATGCTTTAGTGGGAGCTGAGGAATAGGTTTCTTGCTGGATTTTCTTATCAAAAATAATATCAGGTTTAGGTATTGTAACTTTAATTATCACAGGTTTTGCTATCGTTACACCTTCTGCAATTGCAGATAAGGCAATATCTGTTTTTATATTTGATGTTAATTGTGTTTGGTATTCACCATTGCCTATGGATTTTAACGGATTGTCACTAAAATTAGGTGTGCCAGATTGGACATCTAAGCTCACTTTTTTTCCATCAATGGTGTTGCCATATTTATCAACTAATTTAGCGGTTAATATTGCATTGTCTTTATTATCACCACCAATAGATTGGCGACTACTGCTAAAGGTTGATTTATTCGCATCTATATCAGCAGGCATTATCGTCACATCTTGAATTGGCTTGTGATTGCTTAAATCAAGATAAGCACTCATTTTCAATATACCTGTCTTGTTGCTGGTGACTTTGGTTCTTGCGATACCTTGAGCATCTGTATAGGTACTAAAGTCATAGAGATAGTTATCGGCTAAACCTTGTATTCTCCATGACACAATAACTTGGGGCAGTATATTGTCATTAGCATCAACAATGGTGGCTTGATAATTCACGCCTTTATCACCTGCAATCATGGTTGTTCTATCTACACTAACGGATTTTACTCGCCATGTTGTTCTATCAGCACGAAGCAGTAAGGTTTTTTGCTTTTTAAAATCAATACCATTGATATTGACACTTAATTGTGCTGTGCCCGATTTTTTTCCTGTTGCTTCAATTTCATAGTGACCAGGAGAGACTTGTTTGGCTGGGCTAAATATAATGGTTGGGTTATCCGATATTCCTTTCACTTGCTGGTCAGGCAGAATATTACCGCCTTTATCTTTAATGATTAAACTCAATAAGGTTTTTTCTTTACCATCAGCAACGATATTCGATGGGACTAATGTGATTTCAGAACGGTTTTCATCAACATCATCCGCGACAAAGTTAACATCTTTAGCATGATAAATGCCTGATTTTAAATTCACATCAACTTTGGCTAACCCAGCAGGACCACGCGTTAGTTTTGTTTGACTAACACCTTTATCGTCAGTGAAAGTCAGTGCAGGGCGTAATACACTGACATTGTCGGATGTCCAAGTTACAGGCGTATCTTTACTAACAGGATTATCATATTTATCAACTAAATAAGCGGTATAAGTAATCGTATCTCCTGCTTTAGGTGTCGGATCACTGATAACAATATCGCGTACTTTGGCACTCATATTATCTGGAACAACGGTCAATGAAACCGATTGAGTTAAGGTGACACTGCTAATAATGGCATGAATTTGTGTTGTACCCGTTTTTTGTGTGCTGATCGTCGCTTTATAAACACCCGTATTGGTTTCGGTAAATTTACTCTCTTTAACATTAAGGTTAGTGGAATATTGAAGTTTAATATCATCTTTCAACCCAGTGAGTAAATTCCCCTGATTATCTTTTGCGATGACCGTAATTTCTGATTGGTCGTGAGATTGAGTTCCATCCCCCGCTGTAATAATGGAAGGAGAAAGAGCAAGTGTTGAGTGCGTTGGGGATATGACATCCGTTGTAAAGATAATGTCATGATCAGCTTCAAGAAACTCTTGCGCATCTAGCATAGCAGTGACTTTTGCCACACCTGTTTGTGTGCTTGCCAGCGCAATCTCTGCAACCCCATTCTTATCTGTTTTACTAATTGGTAATGGTGAAAGTTGACCTAATGATGTTTGCCAACCCACCGTAATGCCTTTCATACTGGGGTTGCCTTGCTTATCCACAATATGGGCTTTAATGATGACGCTATCATGACCATTTGCGGTAACTGAGTAAGGCGTAATGACGTTAACAGATTGAATCATGGCATTTTGTGTGTCGGCAACAAAACCAAGAGGTTGTGTTAATACAAATGGATTTGTTGCATCATATTTTGCTGTTATCTCACTCACACCTTCTTTTTTTCCTTTAACCTCAAATTGATAAAGTCCGTTATTTTTATCAATAACATTACTGAATGTAATAGTGGGGTTATTGCCACTAAGACTGATATATTTTTCTTGTTTAGGAACTGGGTTATCAAATTGGTCTTTTAATTCGACTGTACCAGTAGAGACACTTTGTCCATTAGCCACGATAGTTTGCGGATCTAATTTAAAGTTACTATGGTTTTTATCTACTTCCCCTGGTTTAAATAAAAGATTAATTGATGCGCTTTGATTGTTGTTTAGACGGCCAGTTAATGTTACAGCTTGTGCTATTTTTCCTTTTATTTCGACTTGTGCATTACCATGAATATCTGTTTTTACCATCTCTTTATTAGGATGATTGGGTGATGCATTCCAGAAAACAGATTGTTGGATTAACGGATTATTATTAGCATCAACGACATGTGCAGTAACAGTGATTGTGTCATTATCGTCAGCAATGGCTTCTGTTTTATTATTAGCGGATAAAGAAATTGTTGCACTATTCGGATCAGAAATGGCGTTTATTGTGGTTTGTGCTTTATTCCCATTTTTAAGTGAAGCAATGGCGGTAATAGTTCCCGCTTGAGCTGTATTAATCGAAACAGCTGTTTCACCTTGTTGATTGGTTTTTGTTTCTTTTTGATTCGCTGTTCCACCGTTAATATCCCAACTTACGCTAACGTTAGGTAATTTATTGCCGAATTTATCTTTTACAATCGCAGTTAATATGGCTTGTTCTTTATTATCCGCAATCAATTGAATTTTATTAGTGGTTAGGGTAATTAAACCTTTCTGGTTATCAGCAATAAAAGTAATGGGTGATGCATCAAGTGATCCATTACTGATATTAGCGGTGACAATAACATCAAAGGCTTGAGTACTGGTCACTGTAGTTTGAGCAATACCTTGGTTATTTGTTGTTGAAATTTCATCGATGGCAACGATATTTTGATCGCGATTGGTCGACCAAATGACTTTTGCATCAGGTAAGATATTGTGGTTTTTATCTTCAACGACAGCAGTAAAAGTCACTGTTTTTTTACCGTCGGCAATATAAGGTGGTGCTGATGGTGTAACCGAAATAATATTACCGTTAGAGAGATCAGCAATAAATTGCGTTGTTTTTTGAGTGGCAATATTATTAACCAGCGCAGTTACCGTGACGGTGTCTGATACTTTACTTGTCATACTTGTTGACGCATTACCTTGTTTATCAGTCAACAATTCAACGTCTTTAAGTTGAGCATGATTATCGGCAGATAATTGTATTTTAGCGTTGGGAACAGGATTATTGTTTTTATCAATAACATTGAAAGCAATATGCTTTTCATCTGTTCCATTGGCGAATGAGCTGTTTGGATTGATGGTAAAGGTATTTATTTTCGCTGAATTAATATCGGCAATAAAATCAACATTGGTTGAATAGGTGATTTTTTTAACGCTAACACCAATCATACTCTTACCAATCTGGGTATTGGTAATAGGAACAATGATTTTACCGTCAGAGTCTGTATTAGCTTGCTTGATTATCGTTGCGCCATTATCGGCAGTAAATGAGACTGGATAGTTAGGAATTCTATTCGCATTAATATCAGTCACAATAACTTGGATTTTATTTTGGCTTTTACCGTCAGCAGGGGCATTATTTTTGATTACGGTTAATCCCCCTTTTGCAATAATGGCGGAATGCGTATCAGCGATAAAAGTGACTTGTGCTTGATTGAATATGTTATCCCTAAATTTAGGCGTTAATGTCACAATTTCAGGAGAACTTCCCGCGGTGACAGTGATTTGGTATTTCCCTGTATCTATTCGGTTGAAATTGGAAACTTTGCTACTACTGGCAGGGTTATCAGATTGAACTTGTAGTGAGAGTTCTTTGATATTGATATCAACAGGAAGATTATCATTATCTAAAATTGATAAAGTCAGATTTTGTGCAGAGTAATTGTCTGCGGGCAGTTGTGTGGCTTTCGGCGTAAATTGGCTATTTTGTGTATTGATAGCGGCTTGATCAACTATAATTTGACTTTGTACGGGATCAGAACGATTCCCTTGTTCATCAATAGCAACCGCACTGATTATATAGCTGTTTTTTTCAGCTGAACCTGAAATATGACGAGGAAGGATTATCGAGTAGTTAAGATTATTATTATGATTAATTTTACCCCCATTGGCGATTAAGCGACTTGCTGACCACTCAATCTGTTTAACGGGATATTTTGAACGAACTTGTACACCTAAATCTTTTTCTTCTTTTGCGTAACCGTTAAGGGTTGGATTCATTGAAAGGAAGACTAAGGTTTTCTTTTTATATTCCAAAACAATGTCATTATTTCTATCAACAAAATCATAGCGATTTCCCGACATTAAACGCATTGCTCGCACATTATCTGAATTGAGCTGTGAAGCGATTGATTCACCAAGGCGATACTGGATATTTACGTCAAATTTATTATCACTATTGTCATTTAAACCAAAACGACGTTCAGCACCAAAGGTAATTAAAGGTACTGGTGTATAAGTTAATCCCGCAGTATAAGCGTGGGGATTTTCTTGGCGATTATCTTTACCGAATAAACCGACTTCTTTACCATAATATTGCTCAAAAATAAGCTTTGCACCTAATTGCGGATAAGCAGGTAGATAGCCTTCGGTTCTAATATCCCAACCATTTGCGGGGCGTTCATTATAATCCATGACATCATCGGAAGTGCGCCAGTTGGATAAGCGATGATAGTGGTTTGCACTCAGTTTAAAATAATCTCTCCACACTTCGGCACCCACACCAAAGCGACTGTGATAACGACTTAAATCGTAGTCATAAAAGGCATTAAAACCCACCATAAATTTATCAGTAAAATGTCGATAGCCAATTCCTTGATTTAATTGGCTACGAGAATCTTTACGGTGATAACTGGTTTGAGAGAAAATTAAGTTTTTTTCTTGATCGTATAATGGGATCAAGAGATCGGCTGAGCTATTTTCTAATGTGAAATTTTTATCAGTAGAAAGAGATACACGAGCATGACCAAATTGATTAAGCCACTGTTCTATTTGTTGATTGGCTTTACTTGAAACTCGGCTTATTGCGTATTGAGTTGCATCGGTATCTTTATTTAATAAAGATGAATTATCGACAATAATCTGTGCCAGTTCTTGCTCATTAGTCGAAGGGATCGGAATATCTTGACTGTTATTATTTAGCCATTTTTTTGTCGACAAAGACTCGTCGGGTATATTAAGTGTAATGCCTGTCTTTATTCTTAATTTACCGACTAAAGAAACATAGTCAGGATTAGCCTCAATAAGTTTAAATAACTTTATATTAAATTGTTTAGCGATAGATTCAGGTGTATCACCCGCTTTAACCTGATAAGTTTTCTGTTTTTTTAATAAATTAATAGTCTGTTTTTCTTGGTTATTTCCGTTAGCAAATACATTGGCTGGAAGCGTTGCTGAGATAGGAAATGCCAGTTGAATAAAGATATTAAACCAAGCAACTTTCTTTGTAATAGAAGAGAGTTGAGGCGTTAGTCCACTTTTAAATTTTGTCATTTTTAAACTCACCGTAACAAATAATGATGAGATTCTCGTATTTATAGATGTTTTAGATATCAGAAAGTGAACTTGAATTAATTAATTATTCAATATATAAAAATAAATGATCAAAAAAATAAAATAAGTTTAGAAATAAAAATTGAAAGGGAATTTTAGGTATAAAAAAGCCAATAGAAATAAATACTATTGGCTTTTTAATTCAGGACAAAAAATTAGATATCAACAAAAATATCAGGATCAGGGCCTAAACGTTTTTTCTGATCAAGTGCTGCTATTTCTGCAACTTCCTCTTTCTCCAATTTAAAATCAAAAATATGGAAGTTTTCTTCTATGCGAGAAGGTGTGACAGATTTAGGGATCACCACAAGCCCACTATCTAGATGCCAACGTAAGACAATTTGTGCTGGGGTTTTATGATATTTTTCGGCAAGTTTTTGAATGATAGGTTGGTTAAAAACACCTTCACCCCCCTGTGCTAAAGGGCTCCAAGATTCGGTCACAATATTATGCGTTGTGTTCCATGCTCTTAATGGTGCTTGTTGCATTAAAGGGTGAATTTCAATCTGATTAATGACGGGTGTAACACCTGTTTCTGTAATAATACGTTCAAGATGTTCTTCTTTAAAATTACAGACACCAATACTTTTTACCAAGCCTTCTTTTTGCAAAATAATCATCTGTTTCCACGCTTCAACATAAAGTTCGCGTGAGGGTACAGGCCAATGCATTAAATAGAGATCAATATAATCAAGTTGCAAACGCTGGAGACTTTCTAAGACAGCACCACGAGCATGAGTTTGATCGTTGTTCCATAATTTTGTTGTGATAAAGAGTTCATCACGAGGAACTGTAGTCTGTTTTAGCGCTTTACCAACACCTTCTTCATTATGATAAATTGCCGCAGTATCAAAAAGGCGGTAGCCAGTATCAAGTGCGTGATGAATAGCTTTAACAACTTGATGATTATCTGCTTGCCAAACACCCAACCCCAGTTGTGGGATGGCATTTCCATCAGATAATTTGATCAGTTTAGGTTTATCCATTTCTGTCTCCAAAGTCGCATAAAAGTACTTAGAGTGCCGCAGTATAAATACGTTGACTGACTTCTAATGTGATATCTTGATGCTCGCCTAGTGCGGTTTGTCCATGCTCTTCCAATTTTCGCACTAAAGCAGGAATATCTTCTTCAGTGATTTTGAAATCAGCCAGTCGAGTTCTAAGTCCCATTAATTCAAAGAATTTTCGAGTTTCATTAATCGCAGTTTCAATTTTAAAAGCGTCAGAACCTTGGTTTATGCCCCAAACTTTTTGTGCGTATTGGATTAACTTCTCATATTTAGCCTGCCGTTTTTCATTTAATAGGGCAGGTAAAACGATGGCGAGAGTTTGTGCATGATCAAGCCCGTGTAATGCCGTGAGTTCGTGGCCTAATGCATGCGTAGCCCAATCTTGAGGAACACCAACACCAAGGATACCATTAAGGGCTTGTGATGCTGTCCACATTATATTAGCACGGATATCATAGTCTGTAGGTGATGTCAGCGCTTTTGGTCCTTGATCAATCAAAATCCGTAAAAGGCCTTCTGCATACTCATCTTGTACACGAGCATTCACAGGATAAGTGAGATATTGCTCTAATATATGAATAAAAGCATCAACAACGCCGTTTGCTGTTTGTCTTGGTGGTAAAGAATAGGTGGTTGTTGGATCTAAAATAGCACAATGAGGATAAACATGAGGGGAGGCGAAGCTTTGTTTATCCATTGTCTGTTTTTTACTGATCACGGAAAAACTGTTGGTTTCTGTTCCTGTTGCTGGAAGTGTTAATACACAACTTAAAGGAATCGCTTTTTCGACCACTTTACCGCGACTGGTGACGATTTCCCAAGGTTCACCTTGATAAGGTATAGCGGCTGCAATAAATTTGGTGCCATCAATAACCGATCCACCGCCGACAGCCAATAGGTGTGTAATACCATGATATCGGGCGTAAGAAACGGCTTTCATCAGTGTTTCATAAGAAGGATTAGGCTCAATACCACCAAACTCATGAATTTGATGACCAGGAAGAGCCGTATAAATCTGATCTAATACACCATTACGCTTAATACTACCGCCACCATAAGTCAGTAAGATTCTTTCATTTTTTCCGATTTCAGAACGTAGCTTTTCTATTTGCCCTTGACCAAAATGAAGGCGAGTGGGTGAGTAATAAGTAAAGTTTTGCATTTTGTTTCCACCTTAATTTGATGTTATGCGGTATGACAATTAATCAGAAAAAAAATTTTCACTGTGTCTGGACGAGATAGCATGACATAACTATAACTGTAAGGTTGTAGTCTTAAAAGGTGATTATTTATCTTAATGATTACACAATTCAAATTGTGGTTAATTTATAAGGAGTGATATGGAAAGTCATTATTTAACATTAAACCAAGAACATTGGGATAAACAAGCTGCAATGGAAAATCAGTGGTCTAAACCTGTTAGCGACGAAGAAATTATCGCTGCCAAAAAAGGCAACTGGAAAGTCCATCTAACGCCAAACCCAGTGAAAGCACAGTGGTTATCGGATATTAAAGGTAAAAAAATATTGTGTTTAGCTTCAGCGGGTGGGCAACAAGCGCCTATTTTAGCTGCTGCTGGAGGCGTTGTGACGGTATTTGATTTATCAGAAGGTCAATTGAGCAAAGACCGCCAATTGGCACAAAAACATCAGTTAGATTTGGTGACTGAACAAGGCGATATGTCGGATTTAACCGCATTTGCTGATGAAAGTTTTGATATTATTTTTCATCCTATTTCAAACTTATATGTAGCGGATGTTAATCCCGTTTGGCAAGAGTGCTACCGTGTTTTGAAAAAAGGCGGTGTCTTGATGGCGAGTTTTTATAATCCCGTTGTTTTTATTGATGATAGAGATCCGCAATTGCGCTTACAGGGATTAATAAGACCGACTTACCGATTACCCTATAGCGATCAAGGTTCACTACCTTCGGAGATCCTGCAAGAAAAAGTCGCAAGAGGTGATGGACTTGTATTTGGTCATTCTTTAACTGACCTTATTGGTGGGCAGCTAAAAGCAGGTTTCTTATTACAAGATTTTGTTGAAGATTTTGCTCCTCATGCTCGTTTTCTCGTTGATAGTTATATTCCAACGTTTATTGCGTCAAAAGCAATTAAGCTTTAACGACAAATAGATTAAGGCAAAAAGATGGCGGTGATAAATATCAATGAATTTTTACTGAGATATTAAAAAGATAGGAGATAAGACAATGAACAACTGAACTTTTGAGGTATTAGATGATTAAAAAACGCCATTATGATGATTAACATAATGGCGTTTTTTTTAATTACTTATTACTGGTACTATTTTTACGATGGCGAATATACATCACAATCGAGCCAATTAAACCTGCACTTAAGAGTAATATAGGTAATGTCATCAAAATATTCATGACTAAGGTTTCATGCTTTTGAATAAAGGGAATAAGATTTAGCACATAGCCTAAAGAAACAATAATCCCTACCCATAAGAAGCCACTTAACCAGTTAAATATTTGAAAGCGACGTTGTTGTAATTCTGATAAGCCAGCCAGAGTGGGTAATAATGTACGCACGAATCCAATAAAACGACCCAGCAATAGCGCATATAAGCCTTGGCGATGGAAGAGATCATTTGCCTTATGATGATATTGCTCTGGTAATTGAGCCATCCAACGTTTAACCACTTTTGTATCACTTAGCCAACGGCCTTGCAAAAAGCCGAGCCAACTCCCAATACTCGCAGCAGTGCCTAATATAATGATAGTCGGGAAAAAGTGTAAAACACCTTTTGCAATTAAGGCACCGCAAAGAATAAGCAGTGTATCTCCTGGTAAAAATGCGGCGGGTAATACCCCGTTTTCCAGCATAATAATAACAAAAAGAACAATATAGATAACCCACAGCACATTTGGATTAGCTAACACCATATAATCGTGTTGCATTAGCGCGTGAATGATCTCTTTTAATGTACCCATTAGCGAACTCGCATTAAAAAAGGACTTTATGTTCGCTATTCTAACGCAAAATAAAGAGAACAGTTTGATTTAATCCCTGTGGAACCACAGGGATAGATTTTTTTTAATAAAAAATTCATTCTTTATTAAGAAATACGTAAAAAGGCTTGTTCTAGATCTTCAATAAGGTCATCTACATTTTCTAATCCAATATGAATGCGAAATAGTGTTCCTGTAAATGTTGGCTGAGTTTCATATTGGCGCATCGCTTTAATATCATTAGGTTGATAACCCAAAATTAAAGATTCAAACCCTCCCCATGAAAACGCCATCTTAAATAATGAGAAGTTATCCAAGAAAAGTGCAAATTCTTCAGTGGTTAGGATTTTCTTTAAACTAAAAGAGAACAACCCATTGCTACCAGAGAAATCACGTTGGAAATATTCATGTCCTGGGCAAGAGACTAAAGCAGGGTGATAAACATTATCAACCAAAGGATGTTGTTTTAGCCAGCGAGCGACTTCTAATGCACTTTGTTCGTGTTGTTTCATCCTGACAGGTAATGTTCTTAATCCTCTTGCTGTCATATAAGCAGTATCAGGATCAACACATTGACCTAATAGATAGGTATTTTCACGTAACTGTACCCAGCAACGTTCATTAGCCACAGCAAAACCTAACATACCATCAGAGTGACCATTAATATATTTTGTGGCAGATTGGATTGAAATATCAGCACCCAATGTTAGTGGTTTAAGCAGTAATCCCGCCGCCCAAGTGTTATCAATCATAATAATGATTTCAGGGTTATATTGGCGCACTGAATTGACTATTCCTTGTAGATCTTGAATTTCCATCGTGATTGATCCTGGAGATTCAAGAAAAACGATTTTTGTTTCAGGAAGTAGCAATTGGCTGATCTCTTTGCCGATTAAAGGATCAAAATAAGTCGTTGTCACTGAGAATTTACGTAAGATCTGATCACAAAAATTTTGAGTTGGATCGTAAGCAGAGCCTGTAACAAGAATATGAGCACCTTGCTCAATAAATGCGAGTATAGATTGCGTAATTGCAGCGGCACCTGAAGGAAATAATGCGCAGCCTGCACCTTGCTCTAATTCAGTTAAAGCTTCTTGTAAGGCAAAATGTGTGGTTGTACCTCGACGGCCATAAAAAAGCGTACCTTCCGCTCGTTTTTTCGTTGCTTCACGTTTTTGTGCAACGGAATCAAAAATAACGGATGATGTTCGTTGTATAATTGGGTTTACTGCGCCTTGGGAATATTTTTTAGCTCGACCAGAAAGGAGGAGTGAGGTTTCTTGTTTTTTTAGCGTCATCCTTAATACCTTCTTTTAATTGATGGTGTGTTTACCTCAAGTTAATTCATTTTTTGGATAAGTACAAAAGGCTTGCAGGGTAGTTGATAAAATTTCACGTTACGTGAAAGAACGATAATTTGTCTTAAAAATCGACAAATGAAAAAAAAATAGCCAAATAGTAATGATAATTACTATCAAAATGCTTCATGTTTGATATCATTTGAGCGTTTTCTCTTTCCTGATGGCAAACAGGATGATTGTAAGCGAACGATTTTGGGTAAGTAGTGAAGAAAAAGCTTCATTACTGAATAAATAAATAGATAAAAAAAGAGAGTAAAAGGCCAACTGATGCGTAATTTGACAGCTTCTATTCTATTGGCAATCGGTCTGACAGGCTCTGCTTTTGCGGATACGACTCCTGCCACACCAACTGAACAGCCAACTACTGCTGCCGTTTCTTCAACAGCTTCTACACCGGGAACAGCTACACCAACAACTGCCACTGCTTCAACGACCTCTACAACGGGTAATGAAGTGAAAGCAGTAGGTACTGAAACCACTAAGCCTGAAGGTGAAAATACACCTGTAACAACGGCTGAGAATTCAGAAAATGTACCTTCAGCGACAGAAAATACACCATCAGAAGTACAACCTGAAATGGTTGCTGGTGGTGGATTCGCTGAAGATTTATCTGTAATGGGCATGTACCGTAATGCAGACTTAGTCGTTAAAAGTGTCATGATTGGCTTATTGTTAGCCTCTATTGTTACTTGGGCACTATTTTTCGCGAAAGGAAGTTACTTGCTCTCACTGCGTCGTCGCTTAAGAAATGAGACGGCTCAGTTAGTTGAAGCTAAATCACTTAACGATGCGTTAGCGATTAGCCAAAAATTTGGCAATAAGAGTGCAACCGCTGATTTCTTTAATGACGCAGAATTAGAGCGTACTTACTCTCAAGAAAGTAAAGTGGCATCAGGCATTAAAGAGCGTGTTGAAATGCGTATGGAACGTCGCGTTGCAGCAATTATTCGTGAATTAGGCCGCGGTAATGGTTACTTAGCCACAATCGGTGCAATTTCTCCTTTTATCGGCCTTTTCGGTACGGTTTGGGGGATCATGAATAGCTTCATCGGGATTGCACATTCTCAAACGACAAATCTTGCTGTTGTTGCGCCAGGTATTGCAGAAGCGCTATTAGCAACCGCAATTGGTCTGATTGCGGCAATTCCAGCGGTTATTATCTATAACATTTTTGCTCGTATGATCGCAGGTTATCGTGGTGAAATTGGTGATATCGCAACAGGTGTGGTGACATTAGTCAGCCGTGATTTAGATATCGAAAACAGCAAAGCAAGGTAATGAATTATGGCTATGCGTCTTGGTGATGATTCAGGTGATGATAATGAATTGCATGATATCAATGTGACGCCTTTTATTGATGTCATGTTGGTTCTACTCATTATCTTTATGGTGGCAGCACCTTTAGCTACTGTTGATATAAAAGTAAATTTACCCGCTTCAAGTGCTAAACCACAACCTCGTCCTGAAAAACCTGTTTATTTAACGATTAAGTCGGATAAACAAATTTTCATTGGTGAAGAGATGGTCACACATGAAACGATGGCGAATGTGTTAGATACCATGACACAAGCAAACAAAGAGACAACAATCTTTTTCCAAGCTGATAAAACGGTTGATTATGAAACGTTAATGTCGGCAATGGATTCGCTAAGAAAAGCGGGTTATCTCAAAGTTGGACTAGTGGGAATGGAAACCGTCTCTACGGGTGGTTAAATTTTAGCAAATAAGCTATTTATTTAAGTATTATTACGCTATTTTAAAAGCACTTTATTTGTCGTTGTGAAATGATGAATAAAGTGCTTTTTTATTGTATAGAAGAAATAGCGTTTATATTTTTACCGTTTTTAATGGTTATCGATATTATTAATAAAATTGAGTTAGAATAAAATTTAACTTTAGTGTTAAATAAGATTAATAATAAGTAGATTAAGTTTATGAATAAACGATTAATTAAGTTTATTGAGTAATGGCAAGCTGAATCAATTAATGCTAAGTAGATATCATTATTTGAACTCCTATAACATTAATATTCATTAACTCTTCATTTTTTTTCATTTTTAGATTTGTTTAGTTCGACATTTTAAAGTTAAATTTATCTATAACCTTGTGATTTATAATGTCTTTATGCAAATTTGATTTAAGTGTAAAAAAACTTGCGCAAAAAATCTTATTGGATATAATGCACTCACGTTACAAATTGAAATATTTTGTAACGTGTTATAACGCCTAATTTATTTATTATCTAAGTTATCCGTATTTGGGTACTTATTTTTTTATTGCACCAGGTAGACCGTTGTTTTCAGTCATTCCAATTTCTGGTAAGTAGATTTTATTTACTTATTCAAACCACTACTTATCTTTGATAAGCAGTGAGTAAAATAAAACGTGAAAGGCAGAGAACTACACATAGCATTTTATTATTTTAATAAATTTAGAAGCCATAACATTTCGGTGTTATGGCTTTTTATTTTTATCAACAGGGGTTTTGCTTTTATCATTATTTTACCTGTCCTGTCTTTCTCATCACTTTAGAGAGCATACACCTCATTACCTGCTGATTTTCACAAGCACTTGTCATACTGAATACTACAAACAGTTAACAAAGCATATTTCAATTTTTTAGATTTATGACCACTTCTTTTATCTATTCTCACAAAAAAAAGAAATCAGCTCTATTTAGGGATTATTTATCGATAAATTGTATTTTTTTTATCCACAAAAACAACATGGATTTAACATGAAATTTTATTTACGTTAATTTCGTTATAAATTCGATATGTTATAAAATAACTTAATGAAACTATTGCTACTATGTACTAATTAGTAATTATTAATGATCTTATCTTTTTGATGATGTCTATATCGATATGTGTTTAATTTTATAACGATTTTATACTAGAGGAATTTCTTATTCCAAAAATGAATATACTTATAACTATATGAAAAACGATAAGAAAAACAGGTTAACTTTTGTCTATTAAATAAACAGTAATTATGGTGATTAAAAATTAATAACGAAAGAAGATTAGCTAAATAGGTAATGAAAATAAGCTGAAATTAAATATATTAATGTAATCATTTCTTGTTTATGAAATGCAATTTTTAACATTACTTATGATGTAATATAAAGGTTGATATTATGAAAACAAGAGTCATCATTATAATTAAATAATATATTGAAACTTATTTTTAATAATTCTTATTGGAATATAGAAATAATGAATTATTAATTTTGTATTATTTTAAATATATTGTCTTATAATTTGAATGTTTTTTGTCTTTTTTGTATCTAGTTGATTAATATTGATTTTAAAAATGCCTTCATCTTATTTGTTGAGATAATGAGAATTATTTCTATTTAAATTATCATTATTAAATAGAGTTTAAATAAATTTAAAATGACGAAATATATAAAAAATAGACATTAAACCTTATATTGCTGAAACGTTTTTACTCACATAAAAGCGTAATTTATTTTTTAATGAATTATCGCTTGATAATGATCAAGTCATTATTGTGTCGTAGTGTTAAAAAGGCGGTGTTTTAAAATTATTCCAATTAAAAATCATCATATCAGGAGAGATATATGGCCTTGGGGAATAATGTTTTTTCCCATCATGGTATTAACCGACGCGATTTTATGAAATTGTGTGCTGCGTTGTCAGCTACCATGGGATTAAGCGGCAAAGCTGCCGCAGAAATGTCAGATGCAATGGCATCATCTGAACGTCCACCCGTTATTTGGATTGGCGCTCAGGAGTGTACAGGGTGTACGGAGTCTTTATTACGTGCAACTCACCCGACTCTGGAAAACCTCGTTCTTGATGTTATCGCACTCGAATATCACGAAGTGCTTTCTTCGGCCTTTGGTGAACAAGCTGAAGAAAATAAACACAATGCGATGGAGAAATACAAAGGTAAGTACGTCCTCGTTGTCGATGGTTCAATCCCAGACAAAGATGGCGGTGTTTACTGTATGGTTGCAGGAAAACCAATTCTTGAGCATATCAAAGAAGCCGCTGAAGGGGCTGCTGCGATTATTGCTATTGGTTCATGTTCTGCATGGGGTGGTGTACCTGCTACTGGGGGTAACCCAACAGGCGCTAAATCACTGGAAGCAATTTTACCGGGTAAAACCGTTATCAATATTCCAGGGTGTCCACCAAACCCACATAACTTCTTAGCAACTGTTGCACATATTATTACTTTCAACAAATTGCCTAAGTTAGATAGCAAAAACAGACCGCTTTTTGCGTATGAGCGTTTAATTCACGAAAACTGTGAACGTCGCCCTCATTTTGATGCGGGTCGTTTTGCTAAAGAATTTGGTGATGAAGGTCATCGTCAAGGCTGGTGTTTATACCATTTAGGCTGTAAAGGCCCTGAAACTTATGGTAACTGCCCAACATTAGAATTCTGCGATGTCGGTGGTGGGATCTGGCCTGTCGGTATCGGTCACCCTTGCTATGGCTGTAACGAAGAAGGTATCGGCTTTACTAAAGGTATTTTCCAATTAGCGAACGTTTATCAGCCAACACCAAAAGCACAAGTACCTGATGTTAATGCAAAAGAAGGTGGTGGTGTCTCTTATGGTGCTGCTGGCTTACTGGGTGCTGTCGTGGGTGCAGTTGCGGGTGTCAGTGTGATGGCTGTGCGTCAATTAGGCCGTGACAAGAATGCCACAGGAGCCTCACAGGAGGATAAACGGTGAATAGGCGTCATTTCTTTAAGCTGGCATCAGGTGGGGTTCTCCTTGCGGGAATGGCACCCACTGCGAGTCATGCTGCGGCGCAGAACCGTCCCCCAATTCCTGGGTCTCTCGGTATGCTCTACGACTCTACACTGTGTGTAGGCTGTCAAGCATGTGTCACAAAATGTCAGGAAATTAATCACCCGGAGCCAATGGAGCGTGGTGATACTTACGCTAATGGTGATCCGATTTGGTCAAACAATGACAAATTAAGTCCTTACACAAATAACATTATTCAAATTTGGCGTGATGGTACTGGTGAAAATAAAGATCAACTGGAAAACGGTTATGCCTTTATTAAGAAACAATGTATGCATTGTGTTGATGCAAACTGCGTTTCTGTTTGTCCTGTTTCTGCTTTAACCAAAGATCCAAAAACCGGTATTGTCCATTATCACGCGGATATCTGTACAGGTTGTCGTTATTGTATGGTGGGATGCCCTTATAACATTCCAAAATACGATTATGATGATCCATTTGGTAAGCTCTATAAATGTGAGCTTTGTAACCAAAAAGGGGTTGAGCGCTTAGATAAAGGCTTATTACCAGGCTGTGTTGAAGTTTGTCCTACTGGTGCAGTTATTTTCGGTACACGCGAAGAGTTGTTGGAAGAAGCAAAACGTCGTTTAGCGAAAAAAGCGGGTGAAGAGTATCATTACCCACGTCAAACCATTAGTGGTGGCGATACTTATTTACATAAAATTCCTGAATATCAAGATCATATCTATGGTGAGTTTGAAGGTGGCGGTACGCAAGTCATGGTACTTTCTGCTGTTCCTTTCGACAATTTAGGAATGCCAGAAGTGGCACCATTATCAACGGGTGCGCGTTCTGAACATATTCAACATACGCTTTACAAAGGCATGGTATTACCAATAGCAGCCCTTGCAGGGATCACCTATTTGGTTAACCGTAATAGTAAAAAACAAGAGCAGGAACACCACAAGGAGGATAACGATGTCGAGTCATGATCCTCGTCCACTTGGCGGTAAGTTATTTACTCTAGCAGTAAGAGTATTTTTACCGCTTGCTGTGCTCGGTTTTATTCTTATTGGTAAGCGTTTGGTATTAGGTCTGGGCGATGTCTCTGATCTGAATGGGGGATATCCTTGGGGTATTTGGATTGCCTTTGACTTATTGATAGGGACGGGCTTTGCATGTGGTGGTTGGGCACTTGCATGGGCTGTTTATGTCTTTAATAAAGGGGAATTTCACCCATTAGTGCGACCTGCATTGTTAGCGAGCTTGTTCGGCTATTCATTAGGTGGTTTATCTATCGCCATTGATATCGGTCGTTATTGGAACATGCCTCACTTCTTTATGCCGCAATACTTCAACGTGAACTCAGTGTTGTTTGAAACAGCGACCTGTATGACCATCTATATTATGGTGATGGCATTAGAATTCTTACCTGCATTATTAGAACGTTTAGGTTGGAAAGTGTCGTTGAAACGTCTTAATAAAGCGATGTTCTTTATTATTGGTCTTGGTGCTTTATTGCCAACCATGCACCAATCTTCAATGGGATCATTAATGATTTCAGCGGGTTGGAAAGTACATCCACTGTGGCAATCTTATGAGATGTTACCGCTGTTTTCTCTGTTAACAGCCTTTCTCCTTGGTTTCACTATCGTTATTTTTGAAGGTTCGCTGTTAAAGGCAAGCCGCACCATGAACGATGATGAAACACCGCTATTTACCAAGTTAACCAAAGTGATTGAAGTGTTACTGATTGCTTTCTTGGTATGTCGCTGGGGCGAAATTATTTGGAACGGTAAACTGAGTTATATCGGAAATGGGGATATGTTCTCGTGGTTATTCATTGCTGAAAGTGCATTATTGTTACTTCCTCTTATTTTGATGCATTTAAATAATAACCGCCGTAGTCCAAAAATGTTGTTTGTCTGCGCTGTATTTATCTTAATTGGCGCAGCAATGTGGCGTATGAACTACTCTTTAGTTGCTTACAATCCAGGCAATGGTTACCACTATTTCCCAACAGCAAGTGAATTGCTGATTTCTATTGGTTTCGTTGCATTCGAAGTAACAGCTTACATTCTTATTATCCGTTTACTGCCGGTTTTACCTGCACAAACAGACTCAAATATACAATTAAAAAAGGCTGAGGTTAAATCATGAGCCAACGCATTACTATTGATCCTATTACCCGTATTGAAGGGCATTTACGCGTCGATTGTGAAATTGATAACGGAAAAGTTGTTAAGGCTTGGTCTTCCGGTACCATGTGGCGCGGAATGGAGGAGATCCTAAAAGGAAGCGATCCTCGTGATGCATGGATTATCGTGCAACGTATTTGTGGGGTTTGTACGACAGTTCACGCCATTGCCTCAGTACGTGCTGTTGAAGATGCCTTAGGTATGGATATTCCTGTCAATGCGCAGTATATCCGTAACATTATTTTGGCTTCGCATATTCTTCATGACCATATCGTCCACTTCTATCAGCTTTCTGCGATGGACTGGGTTGATATTACTTCAGCGTTACAAGCCGATCCTGAAAAAGCGTCAGCGATGCTAAAAGGCGTTTCTCAGTGGCAATTGAACTCTGCTGAAGAATTCAGAAAGGTTCAGAAGAAAATTCAAGGTTTGGTTGACAGCGGTCAGTTAGGTATTTTCGCTAATGGCTACTGGGGTCACTCAGCCATGAAATTACCACCAGAAGTTAACCTGATTGCTGTTGCTCACTATCTGCAAGCACTTGAATGTCAGCGTGATGCTAACCGTATCGTTGCAGTTCTTGGTGGTAAAACGCCACACATTCAAAACTTGGCAGTAGGGGGGGTTGCTAACCCAATTAACCTTGATGCACCAAGTGTTCTTAACTTAGAACGTCTAATGTATGTGAAGCACTTTATCGATAATCTTGGCGATTTTATTGAACAAGTTTATAAAGTCGATACTGCGATTTTTGCTGCTTATTACCCAGAGTGGCTAAAAATTGGTAAAGGTGCGAACTACTATTTATCTGTACCTGAATTACCTATTAACGGTAATAACACTGAGTTTTTATTGTCTGGTGGTTATATGGAAGGCGTTGATTTCTCAACGTATCGTCCAATTAAAGACTGGAAAGATCAGAACCTGAAAGACGGTATCGAAGAAAGTGGTAAACACGCATGGTATGAAGATGATGAACCATTAAAACCGTGGGAAGGTTTGACTCGTCCTAAATATACAGGTTGGGATGAGAACGAAAAATACTCATGGGTTAAATCACCTACATTCTATGGCAAACCTGTCGAAGTGGGTACGTTAGCATGGTTAGTATGTGGTTTAGCAGGTAAGCATGAAGGAACTGTTAAACACTACAACGAAATCAATGGTATCTATACTAAATTAACAGGTGAAACACTGGTTAATGAGCAGTTAGAGTCAACTTGGGGACGCATTATTGGACGTACTGTTCATGCGTGCGTGTTACAAGATTCTCTAAACTTCTTGTGGCAATCACTGGTTGATAATATTGGTCGTGGCGATACAGCTGCCTTTATTAAACCAGAGTTTGAACCAGGTAAAGAGTACCGAGGTGTGGGTTTTGAAGAAGCCTCTCGCGGTATGTTATCTCACTGGATCGTGTTTAAAGACGGTAAAATCACTAACTATCAGGCGGTTGTTCCATCAACATGGAATGCGGGTCCTCGTAACTTTAATGATGAACCAGGTCCTTATGAGTTATCACTTGTTGGTACACCTGTTGCTGATCCGAAAAAACCATTAGAAGTGGTAAGAACGATCCACTCCTTTGACCCATGTATGGCGTGTGCTGTGCATATGGTTGATTTAACAGGTAAAGAACTAAGTAAGGTGAAGGTATTATAATGCGAACTCTCGTCTTAGGTATTGGTAATTTATTACTAAGCGATGAAGGCATTGGTGTTCGTATAGTAGAAGCGCTCGAAGAGCGCTTCTCTTTACCAGAGAACGTCGATGTTATTGATGGTGGCACGTCAGGTATGGAAATTTTGCAAGATATCGCTGCAAGAGATCTCCTGATTGTTGCCGATGCGGTAAGAAGCAATCATGAGCCAGGCAGTATTTTTGTGTTACATGATGATGATGTTCCCGCACTTTTTACGCAGAAGATCTCGCCTCATCAATTAGGCTTATCTGATGTGCTTATGGCATTGCGTATGACAGATGAATTTCCACGCAAGCTTATTTTAGTGGGCATAGAACCTGCGTCATTAGAGCCAAGCATGTCACTGTCTGACATTGGTCAAAAATCAATGGAAATTGCGTTGGAACATGTCGTCAATATTTTGCGTGAATATGGCATTCCTGTCACACCCAAAGAGGTAACAGCATGAGTGAAATAAGCTGGGATATCGTAGGATACGATGAACCGCCTGTTGAGCAACTTGAAGCGCGTTTTAGTGAAATTGCTGAAAAAGAGATGAAAGGGCTTCCTTTTTATCGAGAAGGTATTCCTGTAAAAGCAGGGGGCTTTACCTTATTTGAAAACCAGTGGATTGGAGCTGTTCTTACTCCTTGGATGCTAGAACTTGTCGTTTTCCCGGGGCCTTCACAAGAATGGCCACATCGAAAAGTAGGTGATCGCATTGGGTTAGAATTACCTTGTGGTCAGATTAAATTCGTTGTGGGTGAGCTTGCTGGTGATATGCAATATCTCGCGTGTTCATTAATGTCGCCACTTGATAGACACCTTTCAGGGGAACATGCTGTTGAGTTGGTAGAAAATAGTGTAAAAATGGCACTTTCTCTTCCTGTTCAGACACAATCCGTAGCAGAAGTTGATTTAAGTCGTCGTTCTCTCTTCCGTGGTCAGTTAAGATCATAGTGTAGAAATTTTACGCGACACAGAGTCACATTCTTCTTATTGAATAGTACAGGAGTCAGAATATGTGTAGCACTTGCGGTTGTGGCGAAGGCAATGTCAGAATTGAAGGCGTAGAGCCTCATTCACATGAGCACCACCATCATCACTCTCATGACCATGATCATCACGACCACGGTCATCATCATGATCACGACCATCACGGGCATGATCATCATCATGAACACAATGCTACTCCAGCGAATACTGTTCATAAATATATTGATAAGTCTGAACAAAAGCATAAACATAACTACGAAACACATGGTCAGCCTATCATCGTTCATCACCACTATTACCATAACAGTGGTGATGTTCATCTCCATTTTCATAACGATGCACAGCTAAACGAAGCGCCTGTTTTCCATGAACATCATCATGGACATGACGATCATCATGAGCATGATCATTCACACAATCATGACCATGCTCACAGTCACGATCATTCTCATGATCATAACCATGAGCATTCACATCATCATTCTCACAGCCACGATCATGCACATGATCATGATCATGATCATGATCATGACCACGATCACGAACATGAGCACGAAGAGCAATTTAGCCCTGTGATTGAAAATCAGAATATGCATTATGGCCAAGGTGAAGCGGGAACACATGCTCCCGGTATTAGCCAAAAGCGTATGCTGAAAATTGAAATGGATGTGCTGGATAAAAATAACCGTATTGCTGTTCATAACCGTGAACATTTTGAACAACAAAATGTGTTGGCATTAAACTTAGTTTCAAGCCCAGGCTCTGGTAAAACGACACTATTAACACAAACCTTAAAACAGTTAGCGCAACGTGTGCCTTGTGCGGTGATCGAAGGCGATCAGCAAACCACGAATGATGCGGATCGTATCCGTGAAACTGGTGTTCCTGCTATTCAAGTGAATACAGGTAAAGGTTGCCATCTTGATGCACAAATGGTGCATGATGCGACACATCAATTAGGCTTACAAGATAACAGCGTTCTCTTTATTGAAAACGTGGGTAATTTAGTTTGTCCTGCCAGTTTTGATCTGGGTGAAAAGCATAAAGTTGCGATTCTTTCTGTTACTGAAGGTGAAGATAAGCCACTGAAATACCCGCATATGTTTGCTGCGGCTGATTTAATGATTATCAACAAAATTGATTTAGTGCCACATCTGAATATTGATGTTCAAGCCTGTATTGAATCCGCTCGCCGTGTTAACCCAAATATCGAAATCATTGCGTTATCAGCAACAACGGGTGAAGGCATGGAAGAGTGGTTAGCTTGGTTGGAGAGTCGTTTATGTGCTTAGGTGTTCCAGCTAAGATTGTTGAGGTGGGCGAAGACGTCCACCAACTCGCTTATGCCGAAGTCAGTGGCGTCAAACGTGCTGTTAATATTTCGATGGTATGTGAAGGCGAACCTAGTGAATTATTAGGCAAATGGGTACTTATTCATGTGGGATTTGCCATGAGTATTCTTGATGAGCAAGAAGCACAAGATACCCTTGATGCATTACAGCATGTCTATGGTGTGACCCTCGAAGAGGCTGATGATGCAGTACGTTGATGAATTTCGTGATCCCGAACTTGCGAAAGCCTTACTAGCCCAAATCCGTGAAACTATTTCACAATGGCCTCATCCTATTAAACGTCCATTACAAATTATGGAAGTGTGTGGTGGGCATACGCATGCCATTTTTAAATTTGGTCTAGACCGCTTATTACCAGAAGAAATTGAATTTGTTCATGGACCAGGTTGTCCTGTTTGTGTATTACCGATGGGGCGAATTGACGCCTGTTTAGAAATTGCAGCCCGTCCTGATGTCATTTTCTGTACTTTTGGTGATGCAATGCGAGTACCGGGACGTAATGGCTCAATGCTGGATGCGCGTCGTCGTGGCAGTGATATTCGTATTGTCTACTCACCGCTCGATTCACTCAAAATTGCACAAGATAACCCAGATAAACAAGTCGTCTTTTTTGGTTTAGGTTTTGAAACGACGATGCCAAGTACTGCAATGACGCTACAACAAGCGAAATTGCGCGGACTCAAAAATTTCTCTCTGTTTTGTCAGCATATTACTATCGTGCCTACTTTACGTTGTCTACTAGAACAAGATGATGTTCGCATTGACGGCTTTATTGCTCCAGGGCATGTGAGTATGGTGATTGGCTGTACGCCATATCAACCGCTTTGTGACGAATTTGAAAAGCCTTTTGTGGTGACAGGATTTGAACCATTAGACTTATTACAAGCTATACTGATGGTCATTAAACAACTTAAAGCAAAAGCAGAAAATACAGATTATGTTTTAAGTATTGAAAACCAATATAGTCGCATTGTACCAAATGAAGGTAATAAGTTGGCTCAAAAAGCACTTAGCGAAGTGTTTATGTTAAAAGAAACCAGTGAATGGCGTGGATTGGGTGAAATCCCAATGTCAGGTATTCAATTAACACCTGCTTATTCTGAGTTTGATGCTGAATTACGTTTTACTCCCGCCCCGCAGAAAGTGGCTGATAATCCGCAATCTCGCTGTGGCGATGTATTAACAGGACGATGCAAGCCTTCCGATTGCCCACTCTTTGGTAAAAGTTGTACACCAGAAACGGCATTGGGTGCCTTGATGGTATCATCTGAAGGTGCATGTGCGGCTTATTATCAGTATCGCCGTGAAGGTAATATATGAAACAACCTGATGAAATCACCTTAGCCCAAGGAAACGGCGGGCAAGGTATGCAGCAACTTATCGAAGGACTATTTTTAAAAGCGTTCGATAATCCATTATTAAATGAAAAAGAAGATCAAGCGCGGATCGCCTTAAATGAGTTAACTACACTGGGCGATCGTCTTGCTTTTAGTACAGATAGCTATGTCATCGATCCCATTATTTTCCCTGGTGGAAACATTGGTAAATTATCGGTCTGCGGGACGGCTAACGATCTTTCTGTTGGTGGTGCAGTTCCTCGTTACCTTTCATGTGGTTTTATTTTGGAAGAAGGGCTTCCTTTTGAAACCCTAGAAACCCTTGTGATGGCAATGGCAAAAGCCGCGCAACAAGCGGGCATTCAAATTGTTACGGGTGATACGAAAGTAGTTCCTCGTGGTGCTGCGGATAAGATTTTTATTAACACCGCGGGTATTGGTGTGATCCCAACCAAAATTCATTGGGCCGCATCAAACATTAAAGCAGGTGATAAGATCTTAGTGAGTGGCACTATTGGCGATCACGGTGCAACAATCCTGAACCTTCGTGAAAATTTAGGGCTTGAAGCGGATCTGCAAAGTGACTGCGCGGTTCTTGAGCCAATGATTGCCCCTTTACGCCAAATCGAAGGAATTAAAGCATTACGTGATGCAACTCGAGGCGGTGTGACGGCGATTTTGCATGAGTTTGCTCAAGCCAGCGGTTGTGGCATGAACGTGCATGAAAGCAAATTACCTATGAAACAATCCGTTCGTGGTGTATGCGAATTATTAGGACTTGAAGCGCTTAATTTCGCTAACGAAGGAAAAATTGTTTTAGTGGTTTCACCAGAAGCGGAAGCACAAGTACTTGAAGCACTGCATCAACATGCTTTAGGCAAAGACGCTTGCACGATTGGCGAAGTCACAACGGATAATTATATTCGTTTAACCGGTATTTTTGGTACTAGTCGTATTCTCGACCTACCTTATAACGAGCCTTTGCCTCGTATCTGCTAAACACTTATTCCCCACTTATAAATTGAAATGTTCACTGAATTTATAAGTGGGATAAGTTACCCACTTGTTACAAAAAATTGTTATAACGCAAATTTCTCTCATTTATCTGAATACTGACTCTTTGATAAAAAAATTATCGGAGTAACATGTTCGCCTCATCCTACTGCGTGGAGAGTGTCTCTCGTAGAGGTTAGCTCTAGGAAAAAACATGTCTTGGTCAGAATTTAAATCTCAATACCTGATCCGTTTTTGGAAGCCTCTTCCAGCAGTTATCGCGGCAGGTATCTTATCAACTTATTACTTTGGTTTAACCGGCACTTTCTGGGCTGTCACTGGTGAGTTTACTCGCTGGGGTGGTCACGTTATGCAATGGTTCGGTGCTCATCCTGAAGAATGGGGTTATTTTAAAATCATCGGTCTTGAAGGTACGCCATTAACGCGTATTGATGGCGTGATGATTATCGGGATGTTTGGAGGTTGCATTATGGCGGCTCTTTGGGCCAATAACGTCAAACTTCGTCATCCTCAACATAAAATTCGTATTCTTCAAGCTGTTCTAGGTGGGATCATCGCAGGTTTTGGTGCTCGTTTAGCAATGGGTTGTAACCTTGCTGCCTTCTTTACGGGTATTCCTCAGTTCTCTTTACATGCTTGGTTCTTTGCGGTTGCAACGGCAATTGGTTCCTACTTCGGTGCCAAGCTGTCATTGATGCCACTGTTCCGTATTCCAGTAAAACTGCAAAAAGTCAGCCAAGCGTCACCTATCACTCAAGATAAACAACGTGCGAAACGTCGCTTTAGATTGGGAATGGTTATCTTTTTTGCCATGATTGCGTGGTCTTTAATTATTCTCTTTGATTCACCAAAACTGGGTTTCGCCATGCTAGGCGGTATTGGTTTTGGTATTTTAATTGAACGTGCACAAATCTGTTTTACTTCTGCTTTCCGTGACTTATGGATAACAGGCAGAACACATATGGCAAAAGCGATTATCATCGGTATGGCGGTGAGTGCCATTGGGATTTTTAGCTATGTCCAATTAGGTGCAGCACCTAAAATTATGTGGGCGGGGCCTAATGCGGTAATTGGCGGTTTACTCTTCGGTTTCGGTATTGTACTTGCTGGTGGGTGTGAAACTGGCTGGATGTATCGCGCTGTTGAAGGTCAAATTCACTTTTGGTGGGTTGGATTAGGCAATGTGATTGGTTCGACGTTACTCGCTTATTATTGGGATGATTTTTCAGCCATCTTAGCGACTGATTATGACAAAATTAATTTACTTGATACTTTTGGGCCAGTAGGCGGATTAGGCGTGACATATCTGATGTTGGGTCTGTCATTTGTGTTGTTGCTTTGGTGGGAGAAACACTTCTTCCGTAAAAAAGCACAACAAGCACACTCTATTTCAACCCAGATTAATAAGGAAATCGCATGAGCCAGAAAGACACCATTATTCCCGATTATCGTTTAGATATGGTTGGCGAACCTTGTCCTTACCCTGCGGTGGCAACGCTTGAAGCCATGCCATCTCTGAAAAAAGGCGAAATTTTAGAAGTGGTCAGTGATTGCCCGCAATCAATCAACAATATTCCACTTGATGCGAAAAACTACGGTTATACCGTGTTAGATATTCAACAAGATGGCCCAACTATTCGTTATTTAATTCAAAAATAATCTTTATTTTTCATTAAATAAAAAAACAGCCTATACATAGGGAATGATAGGCTGTTTTCTTGAATAATATTATTACTCTGCTTCGCCGCCTAGGACTTCGGTGACTCGTTCAATTAAAGCACTGAGTTCACCGGTCATTAAAATAAAGTCGGCATCAAAACGTTGGGCAAAATCGGCTTTATCAATGTCATCATTTTGCTCACGTAAAGTTTCACTGAATTTAATGCGTTTGATAGAACCATCATCGCAAAGCATAAATTGCAGGCGATCTTCCCAATCTACAGAGAGTTTGGTGACAAATTTTCCAGCTTCAATATGTGTCGCAATTTCATCAGAGACTAATTCTTGTTTCTTACAACGGATCACACCACCTTCATCTAAGACCGCTTTTAGCTCGGCTTCATCCATCAAGGTAAAGCCAGCTGGGAGTTCTCCAGAGCGTACCCACTCTGTCATTTTTAATTCAACGGATTCATTAAAGTTTAAAGGAACAACAGGTAATGAACCTAAGGTCTTACGCAGCAGGGCTAAGTTATCTTCAGCGCGTTTTGCACTGCCTGAATCAACAATAACGAGTTGTTTTTCTAAATCGAGCCAAATAAATGTTTGTGAGAATTTACTAAAAGCACGAGGAAGCAGAGTGTGCACCACTTCATCTTTTAAGGTGGCTTTCTCTGTTTTTTTCAGTTTACGTCCTTGCTCACCTTCAAGTTTTTCAACTTTGTCTTGCAGTGCTTGTTTAATAACTGTCGCAGGTAAAATTTTGTCTTCTTTCCGTGCACACATCATGACTTGTTTGCCAGCAACATGGATAAGCGCTTCACCGCGATCACCCATCGGCGAAACCCAACCTGTCCGAGTCATATCTTGGCTACTACAAGGTGTGAATGCCAATGAGGCAAGCTGTTGTTCTAACTCATCCATTGACAGTGCTATCTCTTTATTTAAGCGATAGACCAAAATATTTTTAAACCACAGCATCTGACATTCCCCTTAATCATTATTTACCACAATATGATACTGAATGTTTAGGGTATCTAAAAGGTAATATCCCTTAAAAGAAAATCTATACCGTGTTATTTAATAAAAAGATAAAAAAAGCTGAAACGAATAATTAGTAAATCTACTCTATGATAATGAGTTTTATTCTTATCTTAATTAAATTGATTAAGAATATTAATAATGAAATAGCATGATTTTTAGTACAAACCATTATGTGATAATAATCACAAGATTTCATTTTTACACTCTTTTTTGTTTACAAACTGAAATCACTTTCAGATTTATCTCTGCATTAATTTACAAAACAAAAATATTCTTGACGCTCCTGTGTGATAGTCATCACAAAATAAGGAAAATATAGAAGGGGATTTTTCACAATCAACAAAGTGATTAAGATCACAAATATTGATATTTTTTTTTCAAATATCGTTAAAAGAGCACGATTGGGCTTTTTATATTAACCAGTGTTATAGTTTAGATTTTGTAATGTTTCATTGGGTTTTGTTGTTACTTGTACGTATTGATTAGATATTGTAATTGAATAGCATTCTTGTGCTTCTCTTTTTAATATTTACAGATAATTATTCTTTTTATGATGGGGTGTTACTCGTTACCACTAGTTAAATTGTATTTAAATTCGACTTTGCCTTTATTTAAATAAGAAATAAATATAAAGATAAAAAATTATTAATTAGGAATAACAATATTTAAATCTTTAGTGTTATTTATTTAGTGGTTAAAATTAATACTTCCTTTTAAATATATTAAATAGGGAGATAAATTTTTTATTAGCAAAAAAAAGAGTCTTATAAAGAAATGAAATATAAAAGAAAAATCTAAAAGTGCTATTTTTAAAAAGTTGATTAAGTTCAAAAAACACGTATCTTTACCTTTAATTGTGATACCTATCACTTGAGTATGTAACCATGAAAATACACATTGGTGTAATTGTGGGCTGTATCACGAAAGTTGGGCTTTTTTTTAAGTAACATGCCATCGAAAACTCAACGACCTATTTCTTTTCCTGACAGAAATAAAAGCAATGCCCTTATTTAAATATAATGAGGATATTATTTTTGTGTCTTATTGGTGATTACGTCTGTGTCAAGGAAATTAAAGCCTTTAAGAAAATTTTGTAGAGTCATAATTAGTAGCTATAAAAATTATCAATTGTGAGAGCGATTTTCTTTTTCGAAATTCGTGGCAGAGATCTTTTGCCTGAATCTCAGGTCAACTATATACGGCGGTATTATTTTTGACCTTAAAGAAAGTCATAAAACTATAGAAAATAGATAGATGGGTATTTTAATCATGAAAAGCTTGAAGCCTCTAGCAGCACTGGTGGGTTTGTTGGTTCTTTCTGGATCGGCAAATGCGGTAAACGTGTATAACGATAAAGGTACACGTTTCGATGTAAATGGTCAGTTCCGTTTAAAAACACAAGTGACTAGCCAAAATCACGAAATGAAAATGACGGATGATGGTAGCCGTATCGGTTTCTTCGGTTCACACGAACTGACTAACGATATCAAAGTCTTTGGTAAATTAGAGTGGGGTTCAGACACTCAAAGAACGAACAGCGAAAACCCTAAATCAAACTTTGAAATGTACAACCGTGTGGGTTATGTCGGTTTCTCTCACCGTGATTATGGTCAAATCCAATTTGGTCGTACTTATATTCCAATTGACTGGGTGAAAAAATCAAGCTACGGCTACGGCAACACAGGTGTATTCTACTTTAGCGATGTATTAGGTCGTTCAGTAGGTTACTCTGGTGGTGAAACTAGCGTTAATGGTAAATATGTAAACTATAATGGTGTTGGTAAAAACAACTTTATGACCCGTTTACCACAAACTATTTTCTTAGAAACTAACCGTTATGAAGGCTTCAAATTAGCGGGTACTGTAACAGGTAAAACAGGTGATGATGGTCGCCGTGTAGCGGGTGATATTACTCGTGCTTACTCATTAGTTGGTTTCTATAAATCAACTTTCGGCTTAGAGTTTGATGCGGGTTACTCTGCGGCTAAAGGTGAAGCAAATAATTCAGGTCCAAATAAAGATAAAACACCAGAAAACAGTATCTTAGCGTTTGGTGCGGAATACTTCTTCCCAGGTCGTGAATTTTCTATCGGTTTAGACTATGGTCAATCTCGTGGTAAAAATCCAGGTTTAGCACTGTATTCAAACCAAGCTCCGCGTGGCTGGAACTCAGTGAAAGGCGATTGGAAAGCTGACTTGTATGGTGTTGGTGTGAAATGGCACTGGGATCGTATCGAAAGTGGTATGTATGCGGGTTACTACCTGCGTGATGGTGATGCCAACACATTCAACTACAAAAAAGAAACCTATACTATGGGTGTAGATAAACGTTTTGCGGTATCTAAATACAACAACTTACGTTTATTCGCTGAAGTTGCATATGATGATGCACGTAGCGAAAACCCGAAATATGAAGATAAAAAGCAATATATCTTCGAAACTGGTATGCGTCTGTACTTCTAGTCCTGACAAAAGCATTACCGTTTGATAGAAGTAACCAAAGGAGAGCGATTTCGCTCTCCTGTTAACCAATATATAAGGGGTGTGTAATGGTTAAGAACGTGTTGAAAATTTCAACATTAGCAATGTTTGTCGCATTCAACGTGAATGCTGCGACAGTCGATCTTCGTATTATGGAGACGTCTGATGTTCACAGTAACTTAATCGACTTTGACTACTTCAAAGACAAACCAACAGAACAGTTTGGTTATGTCCGTACTGCTAATTTAATTAAAGCAGCAAAAGCTGAAGCAACCAATGCGATTTTAGTTGATAACGGCGACTTGATCCAAGGTAGCCCGCTGGCTGACTATCAAGCAGCTAAAGGCTTAGAAAAAGGCGAATCTCATCCAGCTCACCAGCTGATGAACACCATGGGTTACACAGTCGGTAACTTTGGTAACCATGAATTTAACTATGGTTTAGATTACCTGAAAAAAGCCATTGCCGGTGCTAAATTCCCTTACATCAACGCCAACGTGATGGATGCGAAAACAGGCAAAAACTATTTCACACCTTATATCATTGTTGATACACCAGTAAAAGATCGTGATGGTAAAGAACACACTATCAAGATTGGTTATATCGGCTTCGTTCCACCACAGATCTTAATCTGGGATAAAGCCAATCTGGATGGTAAGGTCGTTGTAAACGATATTACAGAAACAGCGAAAAAATTCGTCCCTCAAATGAAAAAAGAGGGTGCTGACCTGATTGTGGCTATTCCTCACTCTGGTTTCGCCTCAGAGCCGTACAAAGCAATGGCTGAAAACTCTGTTTATTATTTGAGCGAAGTTGAAGGCATCAATGCAATCATGTTTGGTCACGCTCATGGCGTATTCCCAAGCAAAGAATTTGAAGGCATTAAAGGTGTTGATGTTGCTAAAGGTACTGTAAATGGCGTTCCTGCGGTTATGCCAGGACAATGGGGTGATCACTTAGGTGTCGTTGATATGGTTATCAACAACGACAGCGGTAAATGGGTGATGACACAAGCAACAGGTGAAGCACGTCCTATCTTTGATAAAGCGAACAAAAAAGCATTAGTTGAACGTGATGCTGAATTAGCGCAAATCATTGAAAAAGCACACCAAGGTACTCGTGATTTCGTGGGTAAACACATTGGTAAAGCTTCTGCCAATATGTACAGTTTCTTAGCATTAGTACAAAGTGATCCAACTGTACAAATCGTTAATGATGCACAAGTTGATTACACCAAACACTTTATTCAAGGTGATCCGAACTTAGACGGTTTACCAGTATTAGGTGCAGCTGCGCCATTTAAAGCGGGTGGTCGTAAAAACGCACCAGCAGACTTCGTAGAAGTTGAAAAAGGTGACTTAACATTCCGTAACGCTGCAGACTTATACCTGTATCCAAACACATTAGTGGTCGTTAAAGCGACCGGTGCTGATGTTGTTGAGTGGCTAGAATGTTCAGCGGGTATGTGGAACCAAGTTGATCCAAATTCAACTAAACCACAAGAACTGATCAACTGGGATGGTTTCCGTACTTATAACTTCGATACCATTAGTGGTGTGAACTATAAAGTTGACTTAACTCAACCAGCTAAATATGACGTTGATTGCCAAGTCGTTAATAAAGATGCGAATCGTATCAAAGACGTGACTTATGAAGGCAAGCCAATCGATCCTAAAGCAACATTCCTGATCGCAACAAATAACTACCGTGGATACGGTGGTAAGTTTGCAGGTACTGGTGAAGCAAATATTGCGTTCGCATCTCCAGATGAAAACCGTGCAATTTTAGCGTCTTACATTGCTAAACAAACGAAAGAAAAAGGCGAAGTTGCAACTAAAGCTGCTAACAACTGGTCATTCTTACCTATTAAGACTGACAAAGCGTTAGATGTACGTTTTGAAACGTCGCCAAGTGAAAAAGCGGCTGCATTTATTAAAGATTTCTCTCAATATCCAATGACCTTTGTGGAAAATGATGAAATCGGTTTTGCAATTTACAAAATTGATTTAACAGAGAAGAAATAAGCCATTAAAGCCTGTCCATTCAGGGCAGGCTTCTCTTACCTTTTTGAACCAAAAGAGTAAAACTTATTGCTCTTTAAGGGGATTTTATGCGCTTTATGAAGCTATTACCTGCTGCTTTTGCTTTAGTGTTAGCAGGATGTGCAACGCAAGCACCTGAAATTACAGAACCATTAAAACCTCAAGCTAAATTAGTTGAAGGCGTATCTTGTATTTTACCTGATGCACCAACAGCACCTTACGACTACATTGCTTCTAATGATCGCTATGGTCAAAACAGCACAGCATCAACAGATTACTTTAAGTTAGCGATTAACTACTCACCCGCTTTTTGTGATTATAAAAGTAATAACATTAAGCGTTTAAATAACGACAATGAAAAAGATCGTGCAAAACGTGAGTATGATAAATTTGAAATCCAATGCTTCTCAGATAATAAATTTGGTTGGATTGTTCATGGGCTGTGGGCTGAAACCTGTGATGGTAAATCATGGGAAGAGTGCCGTGATTGGAAAGACATACGCAAGCATCCTCGTTTATGTAAAGGCGATTTACCACCTTTAGAATACTCTGCTATCAAACCTTATCTGTGTGATTCTCCGGGTATCGACTTACTACAAGGTGAGTGGGAAAAACATGGTGTATGTGCGTTTGATACACCAGATGCATTCTTTGGTAAACAAAAAGAGTTGTATGAAGCGTTAGTATTACCAGAAGGCCGTCCTTCAAACAGTGCATTGATTAAGTTCTTAAAAGAACACAATCCATCATTGAAGGATAAGGAAATTCAAATTAATCGAGATGAATTCTATATCTGTTATAGCAAAGATTTCGAAGTCATTGATTGTCCGAAACGTGAATTTTGATCTTAGGGATAAATTTTAAATGAACCATAAATATAAACTCGTTGCACTAGCAGTAAGCTCAGTCTTATTAGCGGGTTGTGCAAAGAACTACGACGAAGCTAATGTTGTTGATGTGCGTGTTATCGCAATGAACGACTTCCACGGTGCACTAAAAGCACCAGGTCCAAACAAACCTGGTGGCATCGAGCATATGGCAACATTAATCAAAGAAATGAAGAAAGATAACCCAAACAACATCGTTGTTGCCGCGGGTGATATGGTTGGTGCAAGCCCACTGTTATCTTCAATGTTCCATGATGAACCTTCTATTGAAGCGTTATCATTAGCTGGCTTAGAAGCAACGTCTGTGGGTAACCACGAATTTGATAAAGGCATGAGCGAGTTACTGCGTAAACAGAACGGTGGTTGTCACCCAGTAACAGGTTGCCAAGGTCCAACTGAATTTAAAGGCGCTGATTTCCAATACTTAGCCGCTAACGTTATTGTTAACGAAACAGGTAAAACATTACTGCCTGAATATGTTATCAAAGAATTTAACGGTATCCCTGTTGCATTTATCGGTGTCACATTGGAAGGTACTGCGGCAATCGTAACACCTAAAGGTACTGAAGGTTTAAGCTTCCATAACGAAGCGAAAACAATCAACGCATTAGTGCCTCAGTTAAAAGCGCAAGGTGTTCAAGCGATTGGTGTGTTAATTCACGAAGGTGCTGCACAACGTCGTGACGGTGGTCCTGTAAATATCAACGCATGTAATGGTATTACTGGTAAAGTATTAGGTGTTGTTGATCAATTAGATCCTGCGATTGACTTCGTTGTGACAGGTCATACTCACCAAGCTTATAACTGTACTATCAACGGTAAATCAGTGACATCTGCGCAATCAAATGGTGCAATGTTAACGCGTATCGATCTGAAACTAGACAAAACAACAAAAGACGTTGTTGACGTTGAAGCACGTAATATTTGGGTTGATAACCGTAAATATGAAAAAGATCCAGCCGTTACCAAACTGTTAGAAGCTTACGAAAAAATCGCAACTCCATTAGCTAACCGTATCATTGGTAAGCTAGAAGGTAATTTAACGAAGCAAACTAACGACGCGGGTGAATCTGCACTGGGTCAAGTGATCGCTGATGCGCATTTATACACTGCAAAACCAAAAGATGCGGGTGGCGCACAAATCGCATTTATGAACAGCGGTGGTATTCGTGCTGATATGACTGGTGGTGACGTTTCTTATAACGCAATCTACACAGTACAGCCATTCTCTAACGTACTGTTAACTCAAACATTAACAGGTGAGCAAATCAAACGCCTGTTAGAACAACAATGGGATCGTTCACGTCCACAAGTGTTAGCGATTTCAGGTAACTTCCAGTACACATGGGATAGCAAAGCATCTAATGGTAACCGTGTTATCGTTGAATCAATGAAAATTGACGGTAAACCAGTAGATATGAAAGCAAACTACCGTGTTGTGGCTAACGAATACTTAGCAACAGGTGGTAGTAACTTCTCTGTACTGAAAGAAGGTAAAGATCCAGTTTACAGCGTGCCAGATGTTGATGCAGTCGTGAAATACTTTGCTGAGCAGTCTCCAATTGCTCAACCAAAAGCGAATAACATCACACGTAAATAACGTATTTTCATACGCCTTGTGAAAATCGCACCTCTTACGGGAGGTGCGTAAATAAATAAAGAGAGCAAAGTGTTGAACACAAAGGGTCCATCCCTACCTTTGTATTCATTACGCACTTTGCTCTTTTTTTATGCTTTTTATTGGAGAATAAGTATTTTTTTAGTGAGCATAAAGGCATAAGCAACAAAGTTGGAATCTTTACAACATATCATCTGTGGTGTATTGTTGCATTTAGCGACAAAAGATTTCATTTTTTGTCGTGAGTTATTAACATAAAAATTTATAGCGTTTTAATTCTATAAAGTTGTAACACCCGATAGGTATTAGGAGTGTAAATCATGGCTATTTCCGTAAGACTAGATGAAGACTTTGTGTCTGATGCTAAAATTCATGCGGAAGCGAAAAGCAGAAGTGTTCCTAAACAAATTGAGCACTGGGCTAAAATAGGGCGTATAGCTGAAGATAACCCTGATCTGCCATATAGCTTTATCGAAGAATTGTTACTGGCACAGGCGGAAGTCGAAAACAAAAAGGTTTCTCGATATGTCCGAACCACAAAAAGAGATTGATGTTTATCAGTCGGCTCGATTTGAAAAGGCAATGAAAAAATTGCCTGAATCAGATGTGAAAATTATTGAAGATGAAATTGATCAAATAATTGATAATCCATTGATTGGTGAGCAGAAAAAGGGTGATCTTGCTTATCTTAGAGTACACAAATTTAGGCTTAATGAATTAACTGTACTACTCGGTTATTCGTGGATAGCCAACAAAGTTGAGTTATATCTACTGCATATAGGATCTCATGAAAATTTCTATGATGCTCAGAAAAAACAGCGAAAAACCGATTTGAAATTAATTAAATCATAAAAGGGTGGTGGCATAAGACCACCATTCTTGCTTTGTGGGTATGTAATAAAAAAAAGCCCACAGTGGCTGTGGGCAAGGAATGAAAGTAAAAAAAAGAGGGTATTACTTATTGCTAGGGTCTTTTGTCAGATGTCTGTTCTAACACTTATTTGAAGATTTTAAAGCGTGCATCATCTTCCATATAATTCTTTTCACCAGCCTCTTGTTCAATTGAACCAAAGACCATTTGAGCTCTTAGTTTCCATGTTTTTGGCAGATCCCAAGTTGCATGAACTTCGTCATCAATAATTGGGTTGTAGTGTTGTAATGAAGCACCTACGTTCTCTGCTGCTAATGCAGTCCAAACAGAGAGTTGCGCCATACCACTTGCTTGTTCTGACCATACAGGGAAGTTATCCGCATACAGTGGGAACTGCTCTTGAAGACCTTTTACAATATCAGTGTCTTCAAAATAAAGAATTGAACCTGCGCCTGCTGCAAAGCTATTAATTTTCGCTTCAGTTGCACTAAATGCTTCTGCTGGCACTAATTTTTTCAGGGTATTTTTAACGATATCCCACAGTTTTTGATGTTGTTCACCGAACAGAACAACAACACGAGATGTTTGTGAGTTAAATGCAGTTGGGCTCTCTTTAACCGCTTCTTTGATAACTTCGGTGACTCTGTCTTCGCTAATTGGAAGTTGATTACCTAAATGATAAATTGTTCTACGTTTTTTCATTAAATCAGTAAATGCGTTAGACATGATTGTCTCCTTGATAAATTTAAGCGCTTAAAGCGTGTCTTAGCTTGAGCTAATCTATGGACATACTATAGGGCTTAGTAGTGATTTATTGATATATAAAAAATTTAATCAGTTACGTCAAAATATTCGACCTAGTTTTTAACGACTTGATTTAGATTCTGTTTATCTACATATCTAAACTCAGGAGCAAGCTGGCTAATACCTAACCCTCCCGCTTTCTTCACTTTAATTTGCACTGGAATGCGCTCTTTCATGGCTTCTACGTGACTAATTACGCCAATAATTTTTCCAGATGCGTTAAGGCTATCAAGAGCGTCTAATGCAATATCTAAGGTATCAGGATCTAATGTGCCAAAGCCTTCATCTAGAAATAGTGATTCGATTTGAGTTTTGTTGCTGACCAAATCCGAAAGCGCTAAGGCGAGCGATAAGCTGACTAAAAAACTTTCGCCACCAGAGAGCGTGCGAGTATCCCGTAGCGCATCAGCTTGCCATGTATCGGCAATTTGTAATTCAAGGCTTGCTGGTGTTTTACGTTGCAAGAAATAACGTCCATGAAGCTTTTCTAAACGACGGTTAGCCAAATAAATTAGATGATCAAGTGTTAAGCCTTGAGCAAAACGGCTGAACTTATCTCCTGATGCAGATCCCACCAATTCGTTTAAGTAACTCCAATCATCAAAGTGAGATTGCTGTTTCGTTATTTTGTCGAGTAAAGCTTGTTGTTCTTTGCGTTTTTCTTCATCAGTACGCAGTTGCTCTTGAATACGGAATTTGGTTTCTTGTATATGAGTCAGCTGTGTTTCTAGTGCTAATAAATGTGTAGTGATTTGTTCAATATTTTGCTCGGTCGATAAAAACGGTTGTTGTAACAAGTGCTGCTGATATGCCTTTTCTTGAGTGTCTAAGCGTGTTTTTTCTTGCAATAATCTATCAAGTCGTTGTTTTTGCTGTTCTTGTAAACAGTTTCTTTCTTCGACTGATAACAGAGAGGCTAAAAATGCATTTTCATCAGCAAACGGACTGTTTTTTAACGCATGTTGATATTGTTCAATAATGTCTTGTGAACGCGTTTGTAACCGTTGTAGTGATTTTTCATTTTCCTGATATTGACCAATAAGCTGATTTAAACGGATTTCGAGTCGGTTTTTTTCTTCGCTATATTGCTCAATTTGTTTTTGTAACAACTGACTCTGTTTATCTAATTCATTACGCGCATCTTCGGTGGTTTGTATCCCGAATAACGCTTGGCGTTGTGCTTTTAGCTGTTCTTGTTGTTGATGGTGTTGTTGTAAATGGATTAAAACAGCATCAAGTTCTTTTTGAATTTCAGATAAATAGCGTTTTCTTTCTTGCAGTGTTGATAACAACTCGCGGATTATTTGTTGTAATTCGTGATGTGTTTTTAAGGTTGATTGATATTGTTGGCTCTCTTTTTTACGCGCAATAAGCCATTGAATTTTATCTTCACATTCCTGTAATTCATAACCTTGCTGTTTGACAAGAGATTGAAGATCCTGAGTTAACTGGGTTTGTTGTTGAAGATATTGCGTTGTTTGTTGTTGTTTATTGATGACTTCTTTTTGTTGTTGCGCAAATTCATTTTGTTGATGAAGGATCGCTTGCTGTTGTTGATTAAATTGCTCTTTGGTATCAGATAGCAGTTTGCACTCTTGCTGAATTTTGGTTTCTAACGCTTTATAGCTGGATTGTTTTTGTGTGAGTAAATTATCTTTTTTCTCAAGCTCTGCATCCAATTTAGCCAAAGCATCTTCTTCGCAATCAACATCAGGTATTGTGTGCGTTTGTGCTAAGGTTCGCCATTGTTGTTTTAATGTCGCTATATCTTGGGTGAGTTGCTCAAGATCTTCATTAAGCTTTTCGTTTTGAGCTTGATAGCCAGCACACTGTGTTTTTTGTTCCACTAACTCTATAGTTAATGCATGTACTTGCTGTGTTAAGGTATCTAACCGTGATTTTGTTTCATCAGTTTGAATTTCTTTATATTTTTCAACATAAGGATGCTCGGTTGAACCACAAACAGGGCATGGGGTATCTTTAACTAAACGTTGTCTCTCTTCTTCATATTCTGCTAACTTTCGTATTAGCAGATAATTATCGTTTAAGTCTTTAAGATGTTGTTCTTTCTCTTTTAAAACAATGTCATTTTTATGGATGCTTTCAGTCAGCATTGCTATTTTTTGCTGATTTTCTGAATAGCTTTTTTGGTATTGATATTCAGTTTTGATATTGCGTTGTAATTGGGTTTGTAATCCCATTAGTTTAGCGAGTGCATTCCGTTGTTGTGAAATTTGTTGCAAACGATGAGGGATATCCGCAATAGCATCAGCTTTATTTTGTTGCTCAAGTTGTGTTTGTAATTCGCTTAATTGTTGTTGCTGTAAGTTAAGATTGTACTGTTGCACTTCTAGCGCTTTGGTCGCTTTTTCTAATTTGAGTTTAAGTAAGCATTCTTTTTCTTGTTCGGTTTTTTCACTTTTCTGGCTAATTAGATATTTCTCTGTAATTTCATCATATTGCTCAAAATAACGTTGCCATAACGGTAAATTTTCAGCCAGTTGAGCATGAGCTGTATGCTGATTTAAATATTCGTCTAATTCATTAAATTGTTTTTGTGAGCCAGCTAATTTGGCTTCAGTTAACTGTATTTTTTCCAGATATTCTGATTGCGTTTTTTCTAGCGTATTTTTTTGCTGTGTTTTTACTGAAATATCTTGTTGTAGCAAGATTAACTGATTATCTAATGGTGTTACTTTTTCACGTATAAGCTGCAATATTTGCTGTTTTTTCTCATCGTGCTGTTTAAATGTGTTACGAGCCTCGATTAAATGCTGATTAATAGGTTGGCTCTGTTGTTCAATAAGCTGTTTTTCTGCTGTTAGTGTTGAGAGTTGTGACTCAATATAGGTTTGTTCTTTTAATAGACGATTATTTTCATCATAAATTGGGCGGATTTTTTCTGCGGGTTCGCTATTTTCAAGACGTTGAATATCGGGTTTGGCAGCAATTAATTCTTCTTGTGCTAAGTTAACTTCGGTTTGTGATAATACTTTGTTTTTATTAAGTTCAGTTTCTTTTTCTTGCCACTGTTTTGCTGCTTGATATTCCAGCTGTTCTTTTTGTAATTGGCTCTCTTTGACAAAAAGATCGGTTTGTTCAGTTAATAACGCTTGGCGAGCATTTTCATCTAATAACGCCATCATTTCGGCTTGCTGTTTTAGTGCTTTTAATGCTTGTTCTTCTTCACGCCAATGTTTAAAGATAGATTGGGAGATATGGCGATAAATATCTGTGCCAGTGAGTTCTTCGAGTAATTCAGCACGAGATTTATCATCTGCATTTAAAAAAGCCGCAAATTGTCCTTGAGAAAGCAACATAGATTTAGTGAAACGATCAAAATCAAGGCCCGTAATATTAATGATCATCTCTTTCACTTGGCTTATTTTGCTTGCTAATATTTTGTCTTCGCCTCCTGTTGTATTTATTTTAACAAGTTCAGCCTGTGGCGCTTGAAGATTGCCATCTTCTTTATAATTAGCGCGGCGTTGTTCCCAAAATGCTCGATAAGCCACACCTTTGACTTCAAATTCGACTTCGGTCAAACACTCTGCGGTATGACGTGTCATTAATTCATTTTGTGATTGCGTGACTTTATCTAATCGTGGAGTTCTATGATAAAGCGCCAAACTAATCGCATCTAACAGAGTGGTTTTTCCTGCACCCGTAGGGCCTGTAATGGCAAATAATCCATTGCTGATAAAAGGCTCTTGGTTAAAGTTAATCTTCCACTCGCCTTTTAAGGAGTTAATATTTTTAAATCGCAGACTTAAGATTTTCATTATGCTTCGTTATCCTCTTTCTCTGCCATTTCAACTGCTTGTTTAAATAATGTTGTTAAACGAGTTTTAGTTTCTTCTGAATCAAACTCATGCTGTTCTAAACGTCTTTCAAAAACATCATAAACGGTTAATTCTGTCAGTGTTTCGTTCTCATTTTGAGTGAACGCTTGGCGTTGTTTTCTCGCTCTTCTTAATAAGATCACATCAAAAAGCGGATCGTTAGTTAGCTCTTGAATACGGGTTTGTATATCACTGAGATAATCTTGTGTTGAAACTTCGATATCCAACCAAATAGTGGTATCTATTTCACCGTATTGTTTTTTTAAATCCTCAAGTTGTATCGCTATCTCTTTTAATGAACCACTGATAGTGCGTAGTAACTGAAATTCAGGAATAGGTAATAGTGTGAGGTTAGTTAATTTTTCTTGCTCAAAATCGATAAGGCAGACACTTTTCTGTTGTCCGCATTCATCAAAACTTAACGGAAGAGGAGAGCCACTATAACGAATATGACCTGATTTATTCACCACTTGAGGGCGATGAATATGACCAAGAGCAATATAGTCAAATTCAGGAAATAGGGTTGCTGAAAAGGCTTCTAAGGTGCCGATATAAATTTCACGGACGGAATCTGTCACACTCGCGCCAATCGTGGTGAGGTGACCCGTTGCAATAATGGGAATATCGACATTTAATTGCTGACGTAATTCGAGAGCCGTTTGATATTGAGCTTGATAATATTCAGCAATCGCTTCTTTTAGAGCTGTTTGTTTTTCAGCACCTGATTGCCCACTTTTACTGCTGATCATGTCTCTAGGGCGTAGATAAGGGATTGCACAAAGTAGCGCCCCAGGAGTGTTATCTTTTTGAGGAAGAATTAACGGAGCTTGTGGTGTTTCAGCATGAACATTGGCAATAACGGTCGTATTTAAACACGCCAACAGTGATTTTGATTCATTTAGTGTTGCCACCGAATCGTGATTACCACCTAGAATAACGAGCTGACATTGTGTATCTCTAATAGCAACAACAAAACGGTTATAAAGCTCTCTGGCGTAGCTTGGAGGGGAGCCAGTATCAAAAATATCACCCGCAACAATCAGAGCATCGACTTGGTAATGTTTAATTTGTGCTAATAACCAATCAAGAAACTGTTGATGTTCTTTAGCTCGAGTCTTAGTAAAAAAATATTGCCCTAAATGCCAGTCTGATGTGTGAATAATCCGCATTGCTATCCCTCTTTTTTATCTGGTGAAGAGTATAGCGCACCTTGCTTTTTTAGTGAAAACTCAACAATAACTCCCTTTTTTGAGTGATATTTCACCAAAAAATGATTTATTTACCTTAACAACAGGGATCTATTTCAGTAATGTTAAGGCTAGTCATAAATCTGTCATAAAAGTGCATCATAATCATTTTGACCCTCTATATACATTACACAGGATAGAGTATGGCAAGGCGTATTCTTGTTGTTGAAGATGAAACCGCAATTCGAGAAATGATCTGTTTTGTTTTGGAACAAAATGGTTTTCAACCTATTGAAGCAGAAGACTATGATTCTGCATTGAGTTTTCTTATCGATCCTTACCCTGATCTGGTTTTATTAGATTGGATGATCCCCGGTGGATCAGGCTTGCAGGTAATAAAACAGATGAAGCGGGAAAGTAATACCCGTGATATTCCCATTATTATGCTAACGGCAAAAGGGGAAGAAGAAGATAAAGTCCAAGGCCTAGAGACGGGTGCTGATGATTATGTTATCAAACCGTTTTCACCTAAAGAGCTTGTTGCTCGAGTGAAGGCGATTTTACGGCGTTTATCACCGATGTCAGCGGAAGATGTTATTGAATTCAATGGACTCGGTCTTGATCCTGTTTCTCATCGAGTAACAAGTCAAGATAAGCCGATTGATATGGGCCCCACCGAATTTAAACTCCTACACTTTTTTATGACACATCCTGAACGCGTATATAGCAGAGAACAACTGCTAAACTACGTTTGGGGAACCAATGTTTATGTCGAAGACCGTACTGTTGATGTGCATATTCGTCGTTTACGTAAGGCTATTGAAGAAGATGGCCATGACAGAATGATACAGACAGTACGTGGAACGGGATATCGTTTTTCTTCCCGTTTCTAAGTCAATATGGGAGTAATCGTCAGGTGTTAGAACGACTATCGTGGAAAGCCCTCGTTTGGGGGCTATGTCTATTTTGCTTGCCTGCCTTTATATTATCGCTTTTTATTGGGCATCTTCCTTGGTTGCTGGTGGCATCGCTTCTCAGTGCCCTTGTGTGGCATGCCTATAATTTGCTGAAATTATCTAAATGGTTATGGTTAGATCGCTCTGTATTGCCTCCGGAAGGGAGAGGGGGATGGGAGCCTATTTTTTATGGTATTCGACAGACCCAACAACGTAATCGTAAACGACGCAGAGAATTAGGCGACTTAATTAAACGTTTTAGAAGCGGGGCTGAAAGTTTACCCGATGCTGTTGTGATGATGACAAATGAAGGGAATATTTTTTGGTGTAATAGTCTAGCTCAACATCTATTAGGCTTTCGCTGGCCTGATGATAATGGGCAAAATATTTTTAACTTATTACGTTATCCTGATTTTTTGCACTATTTTACCGCAGGTGATTTTAGTCGCCCCTTAACTATTTCACTAAATAATGGCTCTATTGTTGAGTTTCGTGTGATGCCATATAGCGAAGATCAGCGCTTGATGGTGGCGCGCGATGTAACAGAAAAAAATAAACTAGAAAACTCACGACGTGATTTTTTTGCTAATGTCAGTCATGAGCTAAGAACACCACTAACCGTTATTCAAGGTTATCTTGAAATGATGGAAGAAAATAGTGTAGCAAAACCCGCAGAGCATAAGGCGATAGTTACGATGCAAGAGCAGGCTAAACGTATGGATACGCTTGTTCAGCAACTCTTACAGCTTTCTCGTATCGAATCTGCTCCTCATATTGATTTAAACAAAATTGTTGATATTCCTGCCATTTTGGCTTTATTACAACAAGAAGCGAACTCACTAAGCCAAGGTCAACATCAGATTGTTTTTGATGTTGATGAACAGTGGGCTGTTCGTGGTAATGAAGAGCAACTGCGTAGTGCTGTTTCTAATTTAGTGTATAACGCCATTAATCACACTGAAGAGGGTACAACCATCAAAGTGAGTTGGAAAAAAATCCCCCAAGGTATGTTATTTAGTGTTTCAGATAATGGGGCGGGGATCAGCGCTGAACACTTAACCCGTTTAACAGAGCGTTTTTATCGTGTAGATAAAGCTCGCTCTCGTCATTCTGGCGGTACTGGGTTAGGTTTGGCGATTGTGAAAAAATCGTTGCTTCATCATCACTCTCAATTGAATATTGAAAGTAAAGTAGGTGTTGGGAGTACGTTCTCTTTTATCCTTCCTCAAACATTGCTTACCGCTAAAAAAACACACTAGCAGGATGCCTTTTTTAAAGCCTTTATCACTTCTATTCAATCAGTGATAAAGGTTTTTTTGTCCTTTTTTAATCTTTTTAATATCAATAAAAACTAATATCGTAGCGTTAAATTTTAATATTATTAATTAATGGTAACTTTAAATGACGCTAATATTCAATATTATTGGTGATAAAATGCACAAATCATATCATGCATATTCGATGATATATGACAGTTATAACTAGCCCTGAAAAATAATTTAGATGATTATTCTGGTTTTTAGATTGGCTATTGCCTTTTTTCATTATAAAAGTTTTACTTGTGACCAGTTATCGGCAATTTTTTCTATTTAGCACCTAATTGCTCTACATGAAATGATTATATATGGATATTATCCTGAATAATGATGGTATGAGCCGAAATAGATATTGTTGATTTTATGTTGCGCCATGTTGGCGCAATTTAACCATTATTGTAACTATATATTAACAAAACTTATGGCACATAGATTAACTTCCAGAGATATTCTGGCATTAGGGTTTATGACATTCGCCCTCTTTGTTGGCGCTGGCAACATTATTTTTCCTCCAATGGTGGGGTTACAATCAGGCGAATTTGTTTGGACAGCAGCAATTGGCTTTTTGATCACTGGGGTAGGTTTACCTGTTTTAACGGTTGTTGCATTAGCAAAAGTCGGTGGTGGTATCGAGGCATTAAGCACACCGATTGGTAAATCAATGGGATTATTATTAGCTATTGTTGCCTATCTTGCTGTTGGACCTCTTTTTGCAACGCCTCGTACTGCAACGGTTTCTTTTAAAGTGGGTATTGCCCCTTTGGTGGGTGATACAGAAATGTCATTGCTGATTTATAGCATTGTCTATTTCTTAATTGTGATTGGTATTTCACTTTATCCCGGTAAGTTATTAGATAGTGTTGGTCATATTCTTGCGCCTATTAAAATTCTGGCATTAGCAGCATTAGGTGTAGCTGCGGTATTTTGGCCTGCTGGTGGCGCGATCCCTGCCACAGATGCTTATCGTGAAATGGCTTTCACTCAAGGGTTTATCAATGGTTATCTCACCATGGATACCTTGGGGGCGATGGTTTTTGGTATCGTGATTGTTAATGCTGCTCGCTCTCGTGGAATAGATAACTCTTCATTATTAACACGTTACACTATGTGGGCGGGTATTATTGCGGGCGTATTATTAACAGCTATTTACTTAAGCTTGTTTAAATTAGGCTCTAGCAGTGGGAGCATTATTCCAGGGGCGCAAGATGGTGCTGATATTTTACACGCCTATGTTCAGTACACTTTTGGTGGCTTCGGTAGCTTCTTCCTTGCTCTACTGATTTTCTTAGCCTGTATGGTGACGGCAGTTGGTTTAACTTGTGCATGTGCTGAGTTTTTTAGCCGTTATTTGCCTATCTCTTATCGTACATTAGTGTTGATTTTAGCGATATTCTCAGCGGTTGTTTCAAACTTAGGATTAAGTAAACTGATTGCGTTTTCGATTCCTGTGCTGATTATGATTTATCCGCCTTGTATTGTGATTATTTTGATGAGTTTCACTTTGCGTCTGTGGAATAATTCAAGCCGTATTATCGCGCCAGCAATGGCTGTTAGCTTATTTTTCGGTATTTTTGATGCAATAAAAGCCTCTGATTATCTAAAACATTTATTACCAGAGTGGGCAACTAAATTGCCATTAAGTGAGCAGGGATTAGCATGGCTCATTCCTGTATTGGTGACGATTGTTGTGTGTGGTATTTACGATAAGGTTGCAGGCTCACCGAGTAAAAAAGTGATCCAGACTGAAGTGACTAAATAATCGATAAAGCACATTGATTTAAACATAAAAAGGGAAACGAAAGTTTCCCTTTTTGTTGGAATTAAAGTAAGTGCTGGTTCTCTTTTAAACGGTCAGCCAGTGTTTTTTCTATATCTGTTTGTACTAATTTTGATACATCATATTCTTTGGCAAGTGATGAGAATCGAGCAATAACATCAACGGTATGATGAATATACGCTTGTGCTTGTTGCCAACTTTCAAAACCAGCTATTTCAGCAAGCTGCTTTATTGTATTTAATGGTGGCTTTTTACCATACCCGCCAAATGAAGTGATATGCTCATTTCTTGGATTTGGATTATAGGTCACATCATAAAAAGGTGCTGGCTCCCAGTGCCCATCATCATATTGTAGAAATGACCAGTTTTTACTGTGATCATCTTGATTAGAAGCGAATAGATTAAAAATAGCTCGTCTAAACTGGAGTTGTCCGGCTGAAACTGATTTGCATAGTACACGGTTTACTTTGATTAAATCTTCGTAATCCAAAGAAGGTAGCCTAAAATCAGCATCTAATAATCCACATGCACTGTGCATGATTAAACGCCCTGACTTACCTGAACTATTTGTGACATGATCAAAACGTTTTAGCGCTAACCAAGATTTACCATCATTGTTTTTAGGAACATCAATAAGTTGCCATTGTGGGGGATTGAGCTCTAGCTCTTTTGCTAGGATGAGATAGATCGCTTCACATAGCCCTTCATCGTGGCCAAGAGGTAAGTTCTTAGACGTAAATTTGATCAACCATGATTCATCACCTTCTTCTTCATACGTTTTACATTGATTAAAATCCCCTTGCTTAAAATAAAGCAACGCTTTAGGTCTAGCTCCACCAGAGCTACCAACAATAGCAAGTTTAGATAAAACAATTTCCGTTTGACCATCAAATACAGCTTGTGCTTCTAAACCTAAATTAATCAAATCAACTTCAAACTGTTCATCTATTTGATAGTCATAGACTGGTAAATAAGATAATCCTCCCATACCTTTATTACCAACAAAGGCTAACCTATCCATCGTTGTAATTTCATGCGGTTGTATACCATGTTGGCGGAATATTCTATCTTGCAATAAGCGCCCCCATCCATCAGGTAAACTATCCGAGAAAAGCCCTTGTAAATTGCCATGAGGTTTCTTAGGTGCTATTTGTAAATTCGTATTATTCTGTAGATTAAAAGGTGAACTATTACCAAATTGTGTTAAGTAATGCACATCATATTGAAAAAATACACCACTATGGTTTTGTACCAATGTTCCCATTAAAACAGAGTCACCTGTAGATAACGTCCGTGTCACATTTAGCTTTTGGATTGGCTTAAAACTCATCTTGTAATACCTCTTCAATAGTCCTTGGCATACGTGGTTTATTCACTTTCTTAGGATCAACAACCGCATAAAGATTATTTAAATCATCAAGGCATTGCCAAAGTAACAGTAACTGGCGTAGTGAAATTTTACCTTGTAACTCAAACTTTTTGATAGTTGAAGCAGGAACTGTACTACGCTCGGCAAGTTGTTCGCGTGACCATTTTTCTTTTTCACGCAACTTTCGTAAATGAGAGGCAAAGGCTCGACTAACATCGAGATCAGTAAGTAATGAGAGTTTCATTTGTTAGCCCCAAATAGATACTATAATGTCTAATTATAGCAAAAAATAGCTATTTTGGACATTATAGTATCTATTTGATTTAAGAGTAGAGCAAACAGTTTAGCTTAGATTGCTCATTAGTTTTTATCTGTAGAATACTGTTTTTCTGCCACAGGCTGTTGGTTTTCATCTAAATAATAATGAACTCCAGCAACAATATCATCTTCACCTTCATAGAAAATTTTAAAGCGAGTACGATTGCCATCATGATAAGCAATAACTGCACTACCGCCTTTTCCTAAGCAGAATTGATGTAGATTACCTGTTGAGATACAAATACTGTCGTCGCCAGATACTGTGACTTTACAATTATCACCAGTATTAATCGCGACAGAGTTTTGTCCGGTTACGTTGATTTGTGCTAAATCACCTGTGTTAGTGACTTTTGCTCGGTCTTGAGAGGCCGTAATAAAATTACGCATGCCGCTGTTTGCGATATGAACACCATTACCAGAGGCATAAATTTTGACATCATTGCCACTATTACAAATGCGAGAGCGTCCACCTAAGCTGCCAATACGACATTGATTACCCGTATTACATACTTTTCCTGCAAAACCCGTATTCATCAATTGATTACTATAACCTGTGTTGGCAATGCTGTTTTCATCGCCAGAAAAAGCCACAATATTATTACTCCCACACAAAGCAAGATCGGTACTTAATTGCTGACTTTTTAAGACCAATTGATGCCATTCGGTAGAAAATTGAATATTTTCAGATGTTGGCAAAGTATTGTGATATGGCAGGCGTTGTAATGACACGCCTTGCTGTTGTTCATCGCCGAGCAGGAACAAGATGTTTTCCATGACTTCTTGTTCCTGTTTGGCAAAGGATGCTTCACTAAAATGACGTAAATAAATATATTGAATAAAGCTCTCTATCCACTGTGTACGGTGCTGTTTTATTAACTCACTATGGATAGCACTGTAAGTGCCTCCATCAGGAAAATAACGCAAAAACCAACGATAAAGCGAAGTTGAAACATGCAGTTGTCGTAAGTCTTCTTTTGTTAATGTGATATTTTCCTTTGAAGGGACTGACATATAAGCTCCTTAATCCATGTATCAATTAGTGTCTATGGTAACCGTCAACCATACTGCGAAATGTTTGGAACGGGGTTCTGCCTGTCGTACACAGATACAGGTGACCAAGAATAAAAAAGACACTACATACGGCTAATACTTGGTGTGCGATCAATAGCCATGCTTTAAACATGACTGCATCAGCAGGAATAAATGCTGGATTTTGCAGTAAAACACCGGTTATTAAAAGCAATGGAACTAATGCATACATCACACCTAAATAAGCCATTTGTTGCAGTGGATTAAACTTAACATTGGGTGTTGCTGGGAAGGGGTGATCTTCGCCTTTGATAATGCCGTAGAGGTAAAAACGAACTTGCATTAAGGTGCGTTGTAACCAATTTTTGCCATCAATGCGGTAAAACTTGCCATTACCACCAACAAGGTTAATCAGTACGAAGGATAACCAGCAAACTAATAGCAGATAACCACAGATTTCATGCACGCTAACTAATAATGCCGTATCGTGTGCAGAAAGTAGGGCGAAATGGTTAATGCCACCACTGAGAAGCAACAGAATAAATAAAGAGGCATTACTCCAGTGCCACAAACGAATTGCTTTAGAGTAAAGATAGAGCTTCTCTTCTTTATGAGACTCACCGTGTGGTGTGGCAAAGCGATAACGCAAGAAGCCATGCAGTGCGAGAACAAGCAACATCCCCACTAAGAGCACACCTGCAACAATTAACCAAAGTGGTAAATAGTCAGGCGTATAGATTAAGACATACTCTTTTAGTGAGGCTTGAAATTGCTCGGCATTTGGCATGATATTAACTGCACTCATACTTTACCCTCCTCTTGAGAATGAGGCCCTACACGACGATAGAGATGTGGTTTTCCTACGCCATCGAGTTGATAGATATAGTAATCATGTGTTTTGAGCCATTCTTGAATTTGAGGGCTGTCTTCTCTGCCAAATAACAAGGCATTTTGTGGACAAGCGCTCACACAAATCGGTGGAAAACCTTTTTGTAATCGAGACTCAAGACAAAAATCACATTTATCAGCAACATGCGTCACAGGGTTAAGATAACGGACTTGGTATGGGCATGCCGATATACAATAGCTACAACCAATACATTTCTCTTTATTAACACGAACAATGCCATTGGTTTCATCACGCCAAGAAGCACCAGTAGGGCAAACTGGGATACAAGGGGCGTCTTCACATTGCTGGCAAGAGTGTCTAAAGAAATGGTATTTATCGTTATCTTCTTTGAGGCTTAATGGAATATGAGCAATATCCATTCGAGCCATTCCATTGGGTACTTTATTTAATCGACGACATGCAGTGGCACAGATATTACAGCCATTACAGAGCGTCTCATCGTGGATCATGGCATAGCGGATAGGTTTTTTTTCTGCAGTTGCTGCAAGCGCACTTCCTAGTGGCGCACTGAAAAAAATGACCGATCCCATACCTGCTACAAATTTACGGCGAGAAACACGCATTATTTTTGCTCCTCAGTCTGATGATGTTGTAATACCCACATCGAATTTCGTTGATAAGGCAGAACGTTAAGGATTTTCATGTTGTTCTACCTCAATCCATTCAGTTAAGCCTCGTGCTTTGCCGTAACTCATTAACGTATTGCTAAAGAGATAAGGGGCATTGTTGGACGCTAAAACTTGCTGAATATCCTGAAAATCAGGGTGAGTTTTCATCAGTGTCAGTGCATCTTCAATCTCTGAAGCCGTGTACTGAAAAGGTTCAGACATCAACATGCTTTGTTTCAATGGTCGAGGATAGGTTTCACATTCAAAACGAACCACACCTGCAATTGCTGTACAAATATCCGCATAGCGGTTTAGTAATTGCAGTTGTGCGAAGTTATCTGACATAAATTCATCTGAGTAGAAATAATCCTCGCCATTGAGACTTAAATGGGCGATATCAATAAACTCGTCGCTCTTTAACGCGGTTTCTAACTGCGCAATATCTTCTTCTGTCAGAGAATAGGGCGCATCATACAGCGTTGAAATTGCTAATAGTTCACCTTCTTTTGAACATTGACGTATCGCATTCGCTAGATGTTGTTCGGCAGATAATTCTGCTATCTCTGCAACGGGCTCTTCTACGATATCCGTTGAGGTGTTAGCACTACGTCCAACACCGGTTTCTGATAGTGGCAGTAACCAACGGCGACGAGAAATATCAGGTTGCTCTAAAGCAATATCTGCATCATCAGCGATATCTTGTGGTATAGAAGCCGATGCACTTTGTTCTATCATCATGATCTCCTTCTTTTACCTATTAACTTGGTAATAAACCACGAGACGCTAAATCATCTGCAACATCTTGTAATCCAAGGCGAACTAAAGTTTCTTTTGTTGGGCAACCTAATTTAGGATCCCAGCCCATTTCTTCATAGAACATGGTGAGAGAAAGCTGTATATCTTCTCTGTCCATTTTGTCTGTACCTTCAGTAAAGACAGGAATATCAGGATCTTTATCAAATACCCATGAACAGATTTGGTCATGCTCATTACGCATATCCATAGTGTTCATTAATTTAACGGTATAAGCGCGGTGTAAAGTGAAGATACGCTCTGAGGCTAAATCTAAATCTTTAGATGTGGTGGGTTCACCTGTGATAGCCGTGAAGAATTTGGCTTCCATCTCAAGATCACCACGATAATTACGGCTCTTATGAGGGGAAACTGTCATCGGCCATACCCAGTTACATAAAGTGACGGCATCGTGTAAGCAACTACGTAAGAGAGTCCATTTGGTATAAGCAATTTTTGCTTTATTAATTGGTGTGTAGTTTTTGGTTTCATCAAAAGCATCACCAGAGCCAAATAGCTCACCTGCAATCTCTTTTTGCAATTTCAGTGGTAAACCACTACCGATATAGTTGATATGGGTATGTGTCATCGCGTCGCGGTTAAACATACAGTTAACGATAGAACCAACTTGTGCAGAGGCTTCATTGGCGTGGTGAACTGGGAAGCCCATTGGTGACCAAAGTTTATTTTTTTTGTTACCCCAATACTCTTCACCTAAATTCCAACGCTGAGCCATCAGGTAAGATCCATCGGCAAGGTGGCTAAATTCACCTTTACGATGCGCTAAACGGTAATAGAAATCTTTGATAAATTCTGGGTTACCTTCTTCCAGTTTATCCCAAGGAATATCGTTATATTCTTCTTCAGAAAGCACACGTTTAAAGACGCCGTGGGTATAGCAATAAGTGAAGTCACGATGAAGTTGACCGTAGTTACACCATAATCCCATATCATCAAAAATATTTAGACCAACAAGGTTACCAACAACGTTGCCATCCCCTTCTTTCTCAACATCTTTAGGGCCATTAGGGAAAATGGTGGTGTGAACAAAGTTAGCTACGCAGGTATTACCACCTGTTTGTGATACACCAAATTTTTTCGCTTGTGGAACATTGAGTTGAGCCATACAACGGATAGGGCAAGAGTGACATCCACCCATTTTTACAGTGTATTCTTCAGCTTCTGGACCTAAGTCAAAGGTCGATTTCATGGTTCTGAAACCAACAGTATTGATATCACCAGGAGGGATTTCGCCTGTTTCAATTGGGCCACCTTCTGCGGCTCCCCAATAAAGTCCTTTGCGAGCATTCCAACGAGAACCTGGGTGTGAATATTCAGCCCAAGATTGCGGTGTACTTGGTACAACGTGGTTATTATTAGAACCAATTAATTGCGTCATCATGTAGTCGTTAAGTTCTTTTAACGCTTTACGATCAGCAACGTTAACGCCTCGGCTACCTTCGACAACAATCGCTTTTAATTTTTTAGCACCTAACACTGCACCAACACCCGCACCACCACTGTGATTACGGCTATTAATAATGCCAGATAACGGGACTAAGTTTTCACCCGCAGGGCCAATTGCGGCAACACAGGCTTCAGGGCTAGTTTGTGCGCACAGCTCTTCTGTGGTTTGACGAACGCCTTTACCCCATAAGAAAGAGGCATCTTCAATAGAAACTTGGTCATCATCAATATGGATCCAAACAGGTTTATCTGATTTACCTTCAATAATCAGAGAGTCATAGCCTGCAAACTTCATCCATGCTGCGAAAAATCCACCCATATGAGCGTCAACAACGAGGTTGCCACGAGTAAAGGTGGAAAGAGAGGTGATATTGACGCGAGAGCTACAAGGTGCGCCAGATCCAGTTAAAGGACCTACTGCAAAAACAACTTTGTTTTCTTCATCAAAAGGTTTAACGCCGGGAGCAACCTCTTCGTACATAATTTTGTAGCCAAAGCCCATACCACCAATCAAGAATTTATACTTGCTTGAGCTTTCACGAGTGATGGCACCGGTAGTTAAATTGATTCTTAGAATATTTCCAGTCCAGCCGTTAGTCATAATATTGCTTCCTAATCTAAATGTGGTTCAGTGATGTGATTGCCTGGATTTATTAAACAGTAATTTCTTTCCATTCAATGATTTGCAGAGCACCTGTTGGGCACGCTGATGCACACTCACCACATAAATTGCATTTGCCGGATTTTTTAGTTTGTGGGTTGACGGTTGCCATCATCCACGGACAAGCTGTTGTACAGGCGGCACAACCAATACAACGACGTGTATCAACGACAATACAGCCGAACTCTTCTTGATAACGGATAGCTTTGACTGGGCAGACCTTCATACATTCAGGATCTTTACATTGGCGGCATGTATCCGTTGTAAAGTTTAAATCGCCATAAAGTCCACCACCGGAGCCAATACCTTTATCACCAAAATAAAAGTGACGATGGATTTTGGTACGTGAGAAGAATGATCCAACGCTTCCATCATTCCATGTTGTACATGCTGTTTCGCAGCGGTGGCATCCTGTGCAACGCGCTCTATTTGTGACTAAAACGCCTTTAGGTGTTGTGGTTAATTGAATTATTCCGCTGTCTATTTCTTCTTGCTTACAACCTAAAAGAGAAAGCAATGCGGGTGCTATCGTGATCCCTGCAAGCCCTTTACCGGATATTCGCAGAAACTCTAGTCTTGATAGCCCAATATCTAATATTGGACGATGATGTGTATCAGACATTAATATTTATCTCCGCTTAACTAATTTTATTAAGAAATAAGTTGTGATGATAAATTCTTTATTTACCCGCTTGCCTTATCGTTATATAAAAAATATAATAACGGTATCGTTAGCAGATAGATTATAGATTTCAACTCTTTTTATGATTGAAAAACACGTTGTAATAAAATGTTAAATATTTGTATTTACAATGTGTTATATCATTTTTTTACGTATTTTTATTATCCTTTCTGATAGTGTGGTTATTAAAAAATTTATTCTGTGATTACTATCATAGAAATAAAAACAATTCGTGTTATTTAATTTGTTTAATTAAATGATTATTATTTTTATCTGTAATTACGAAAGAGAATAACTACTATTTATATATATTCTATTATTGAAACTAAATTAAAGGTGATTTGTTCTTGTATTTTATTTGATGTTATTATTTTAATAATAAATTGATATTCGATATTAATTATCGATTAAATGAAATATGAGTTTTGATTATTATTAATAGCTGTAAATATGAATAAATTGTAAAACCATGACTAGATCATTTTTATAAAAAAAGAAACCTTATCTAATTAAGAGAAGGTTTCTTTTGTTGTAACAACACAACAAAGAGATATTGATAAAGCTAAAAATCACTAAAGCGTTTGGTTTAAAGTCCCACATTCACGACGAATGTCTAATTGTTTGTACTAGGATTTGTAATAAAAACCCCCTGTAATTGGTTGTCCAACTATTGGGGATCACGTCAGCTCAAGGTGAGTAACCATCTTTTGATTTTATCTGCTTGTTTGGATAACCCATCAAAAATGGCATTGCTTATGTGTTCTGGAAAATCCGCTGGTAGCTGGGCTAATACGGTAGCAATTACCGATTCAGTCTTGTCGGCCATCTCGGACATGAGTTTAATCGTAATATCTTCTGAAAACCCGATATGCGCTGCTGTACTGACAAAATGACGAGGTTGTATCACCGAAAAATGGTACTGTTTATTTCTTCCTTGTAGCGCCATCGCCATTTTGGCTTTTTGAACTTCAATCCCTCGCGCTTCAAAAATTGGGAAAGCCGACATAACATCATATAGGGGAGTTAAACGAAACGACGACTCAGGCTCAATAAAGAGGGAAAAATTTTTTGCATGCCCGTCTATAGCGGCCAGCATCCAAAACAATATTTGTGACTTAAAAAATATCTCTCTATCATCAAGTGCTATACGTGAGCCTAAGAGTAGACTCATGATTGTATGAATACTAGGTCCACCGTGTGCTTCATATTTTAATGCAGGCGCAATTCCTAGCGCTTGGCAGCAATCTTCCTGTGGAAGACGTAACAGCCAGTTACCAGATGCAGACCATTTCCGATCGAAGCGCTCAACGATCAGTACCTTTTTTTGGCCGAATACAGCTAACTCAGCGTTGGCCACTGGAAATCCAAATTCTCTTGCAATGCACAAACATAACCACTCATTTTCACAACTTTCACGCAGGTCAATGTTATGGTGCTCAATCAGACCTATTGGTAATTTGAAAATATGACTTGTCGGTGTACTGCCCTGAGGTCGCTGCCAACAACCTTGATACCAAAGTAGCGCTGTTTTCTCTTGAGCTCCAGCAAGGGAGATCCGAAAGTCCACATCCTCTTTCATTCCAAGGGGAGCGGTTTGATAATCGTCTAAAAGTTCTTCGATCTGTTTTTCATTCAGAGGTTCGGCATGTGTTCCCATCACTGAAGGAATTTCAACATCAGGAGAATATAGCTGGACAGCTCCAACGCAGTCACGACCCACGGCGGCGAGCAAATCAAAAGGATGGTCAGTCTTTACTTGAAAGCGAGCCTGTATTCTGTCAATAATCGCCTCGGAATCAGGCAGGAGGTTACTAAAAAAGTTGTAAACTGCACTTCCGGTGATACGTCCGTGTTGCAAAGGCAGTGATAATGAAATTGCTCGTGAACCAGGCTCTTCTAACCATCCCTCTGCGTACTGGAATGACATTCCACCATCAGTATTTTTGTACAGAGTACCAACCAAATCCCCATTCATTGCAACAGACAATACCTGAGTTCTCATTACTTACCACTCCTTACTCCAAGCTTTACCCTCATTCAGGGTTGAACCTCGCTTCACGACATGAAGCTCCAGATCCAAAGACGCGAGAATTTTGAATAACGTTTCGAGTTTTGTTGATTCGGGTTTGTTCTCAAAATCAGAGACGGTGGTTTGCTTGATACCGACTTGTTTTGCGGTTTGTGCTTGGGTAAGTTTACTTTGCTTGCGTTTATCACGCATTGCAGCAGACAGCATCGCTGGTGTTGTCACCTTCATTTTGACCTCCGATGATATATCCCTTATAGCAGATAAAATCAATATATCCCTTGTAAGGGATAAAATCAATATATCCCCTATAAGGGATAAAATAAGTATAACCTCTAAAGCGGATAAAGCGGTTTTAACCTATTCAGGGGCGTTATGATGAAGGTTTTAGAGATGTTTCGACTGCTATGCATTGATTCGCAAGGTGATTTTCAAATATCGATTGTATTTGGGTATGAAAACCCCCAGTAATTGGTTATCCAACTACTGGGGAGACTTCATTTTTATTTTTTTGGAATTAGTGAATTTAGATATTAGTAACCCACAGCTTTACCAGCAGGGCGGCGCACATCATTTGATCCATAAATATAACCTTCACGCACTGCTCCAGAAACAGCAGAATCGTTGCCTGATGAAGTTGGGATCACGCCTTCTTCTCCGGGGAGTCCAACCATAATCAATTCAGCAGCTCCCCATGGGGTTTGTTCTACCATTTTATATCCCATGGCAGAAAGTTTTGCTAACGTGTCTTTTGATAACCCTCGTTGTTCATAATAAACCTCATCAGGTAGCCATTGATGATGAATACGAGGGCTATTAACGGCTTCTTGCGGTGGCATGCCAAACTCAATGATATTAAGTGCTGTTTGTAAGGTGATTGAGATAATTCGTGAGCCTCCCGGTGATCCTAATATTAAGAAAGGTTTACCTTCTTTCGTCACAATGGTTGGGCTCATTGATGATAATGGGCGTTTTAATGGGGCAATGCTATTACGTTCACCTTGTACTAAGCCATAGAGATTTTTCTCGCCAACTTTGGTTGTAAAATCATCCATTTCATTATTGAGGAAAAAACCTGTTCCAGGCGCAATAACAACGGCACCGAAACGACCATTTATAGTATAAGTGGTTGAAACTGCGTTACCATTTTTATCTATAACTGAGTAGTGTGTTGTTTCAGGGCTTTCATGAGGTGCAATACCAGGTTGTACATTTTCTGATGGAGTGGCTTTATTGGGTTTTATTTGTTGGCGAATTTCAGTGGCATAAGTTTTACTGAGTAACCTTTCTGTTGGATTATTAATAAATTGAGGATCGCCAAGAAAAGTGTTTCTGTCCATATAAGCATGACGCATTGCTTCCGTTAGTGTATGAACATATTCAGCTGAATTAAAGCCCATCGATTTAAGATCATAGCCTTCCAAGATATTCAATGTTTGGCAGATAGTGACTCCGCCTGAGCTGGGTGGTGGTGCAGAAATAAATTCATAACCTCGATAAGTACAGGTGATAGGTTTGGTTTCGGTGATAGTGAAGTTTGCGAAATCATCTTTAGTTAGCATTCCCTTATGCTGTTTTGAGGCTTCTTCTACTTTTTTAGGAATTTCACCTTGATAAAAAGCCTCTGCACCTTGCTCTGCAATAAGCTCAAGCGTATTGGCTAAGTCAGTCTGAATTAAGCGATCACCCGGTTGCCATGGTGTTCCATCTGGTTTTAAGAAAATTTTTGCCGACTCAGGATCTTGTTTAAAGCGCTCTGTTGTTGTTTCTAATACATCGGTATCAGCACGCGTTAAAATATAGCCTTCTCTTGCAAGTTTAATCGCAGGTGCCATCACTTCTTTGCGTGAAAGGGTGCCGTATTTTTCTAATGCAGCATCAAGCCCTTTTACCGTACCAGGTACACCTGAAGCGAGATAGCCATATAAACTGGCACCTTTAATTAAGTTACCCTCTTTATCTAAATACATATTTTTAGACGCTGCTGCAGGTGCGGTTTCCCTGAAATTAATAAAGGTATTTGTGCCATCAGCAAGGTGTATTGTCATAAAACCACCGCCACCAATATTACCGCAGCAGGCATTTACGACAGCTTGTGCATAACCAACTGCAACGGCGGCATCAATCGCATTCCCCCCTTTTTGTAAAATATCATTCCCGACTTGTGATGCTAAATGTTGAGAAGAGACAACCATGCCATGTTGTGCTTCAACCGCGGGTTCATAGGCAGCATAAAGTGAATGTGAAAAAAGGGCGGTGAGTAACAGCAGGTGAGTCTTTTTTATAGTCATCATTATTATCTCCATTTATAACAGGGAGTTATATTTAATAAATACAAATATAGAGTTTTACGCTGTTATTAATACGAATTAACAATTGCGTAACAATAAGTATAGAGAGAGGTTATTGGTGATGAGAATTTTTTTTGATGTGATGATCACAAAACTATCTTTAATCAGGTAAACAATAAGCTTGAGTATAACTAATTGCAGTAATAAATAGAGTTGATAAGAAATAAATAGATAAGCGCTGAATAAACAAAAAAAGCCTGCTTTCACAGGCTTTTAGAAAATAGTAGCTTACTGAAATATTACAGTTTGCCAGAGTTTGCTTTCAGGTATTTAGCAACGCCGTCTGGAGATGCGCCCATACCTTCTTGACCTTTTTCCCACTGTGCAGGGCAAACTTCGCCGTGTTCTTCGTGGAATTGCAGTGCGTCAACCATACGGATCATTTCATCGATATTACGACCAAGTGGTAGATCGTTAACGACTTGGTGACGAACAACACCTTCTTTGTCAATCAGGAATGAACCGCGCAGAGCAACGCCTGCTTCTGGGTGTTCGATGCCGTAAGCTTTGATGATGTCATGTTTGATATCAGCAACCATTGGGTATTTAACTTCACCAATACCACCATCATCAATTGGGGTTTTACGCCATGCGTTATGAACGAATTCAGAGTCCATAGAAACACCGATGATTTCAACGCCACGTTTTTTGAATTCTTCAAAACGGTGATCAAATGCAATCAGCTCTGAAGGGCAAACAAAAGTGAAATCCATTGGCCAGAAGAAAATAACGGCAGGTTTGCCTTTGATAAATGAATGCAGGTTGAAATCATTAACGATTTCGCCATTACCTAAAACGGCAGCAGCTGTGAAATCAGGGGCTTTGCGAGTAACCAGAACCATAATGTACTCCTGTAGATTGAAAGAGTTTATACTCGTCATATTTCGAGTTATAGCGTTGTTGACTGCGTTCATTCGCACTAGCTATACCTCGAACTATTCAGAGTAAATTCAAGGGGTATACCCTGTTTTTAAATGATGCATACAGCATAAATAATCAATCGCTATTGATAAAGTTAAACAGAACAATCTATTTGATAGATTATAGCTATCAACTTAATACAATAAAGTAGGATTATTTATGACTCCTTGTATAACGATTCATTCTAATCAACTTTGGAAATGAATACTATGCTTGTTAACAAATCGTTACGAATAACATGATAAATTGACTTAGCATCTCTTTGATATATCAAATGTAATTCTACAATATGACAAAAAGATGAAACTCAATATGGTAGTTAAATGTATCAGTCATCAAGTTGGTGATGTTGTGCTCTTTCTAGCAATTGTGGATAAAACTGCCAAAAAATTTCACTTAGTTCGTCATAGTGGGTTTCAAGAACAATATAAGAGCCAGCTAGTGCACTTAATCGTGGTCTTCTTCTTGCCATTCCTTTCAATGTTTGAGCAATATATGCCTTGTCAGCATAACGAATTAACCAAGATTGTGACCATAGATACTCATTAAGCTCTTGGAATTTTTCTGGTGTTTGCCATAAATCAGGTTCAATAATATTTCGGGTCTTGGTAACAAATTCAATCAACGGTAAATCTGGTTCAAATTTCAACCAATTTAAAGAAAGAAAATGATCCCAAAAAACATCTAAGGTAATTGGTGAAACTCGGCGATATTCATCAGGAAATAAAAGGCGAGCTTGCTTGACTAATGGGTGAGTGTCTGTAAGCACATCAATGCGTCTATGCATGCGAATGCCCTCAATAACAGCTTGGCTGTAATCAGAGCTAGGTGTGCCTTTAACGTAATCTGCCATCATATTGCCTAATAGAGAGCTTTTTGCCCTAAAGGCCAGATGTAAGTGAGCAAGATAATTCATCACATCATCATAGCGCTTTTTGAATAAAAAAGGGCTTCTTTCTTGCACTGATAAGCTGGCAGCACTAGACTAGTCCGCCTGTTTTTTATGAAAGTAGTCGTTTAATTATGCGTGTATCAGACTTTACATTTGAATTGCCAGAAGCCTTGATTGCTCACTATCCACAACCTCAACGCAGTGGTTGTCGTTTGCTCTCTTTAGAAGGTGAGACTGGTGCTTTATCACACGGTATTTTTACCGATGTGTTAGATAAAATAAATGCCGGTGATCTACTGGTTTTTAATAATACGCGGGTGATCCCTGCGCGTATTTATGGACGTAAAGCGTCAGGTGGCAAAATCGAAGTACTAGTTGAGCGTATGCTTGATGAACATCGCGTCCTTGCTCATGTTAGAGCCTCCAAATCACCGAAAGAAGGCGCTGCGCTTGTGCTAGGTGAAGATGAAAGTGTACAAGCAACTATGGTTGCGCGTCATGATACACTTTTTGAAATTCGCTTCGATGATGAAAGAGATGTTCTTACCATTCTGAATAGTATTGGGCATATGCCTTTACCTCCTTATATTGATCGTCCTGATGAAGAGTCTGATAAAGAGCTTTATCAAACGGTTTATAACGAGCGTCCAGGCGCTGTTGCAGCACCTACTGCGGGATTACACTTTGATGAACCATTACTTCAAGCCTTAAAAGAAAAAGGTGTTGAGATGGCGTTTGTTACACTGCATGTTGGGGCGGGAACTTTCCAACCAGTGCGTGTTGATAATATCGAAGAACACACAATGCATTCTGAATACGCAGAAGTACCACAAGAAGTGGTTGATGCTGTATTAGCGTGTAAAGCGCGTGGTAATCGAGTGATCGCTGTGGGGACAACCTCTGTTCGTTCATTAGAAAGTGCGGCTAAGGCAACAAAAGATGCGTTAATAGCCCCTTTCTTCGATGATACCCAAATCTTTATTTATCCAGGTTATCAATATCAAATTATTGATGCATTGATTACGAATTTCCATTTGCCTGAATCGACTTTAATCATGCTGGTTTCTGCTTTTGCTGGGTATAAAAATACCATGAATGCTTATAAAGAAGCGGTTGAGCAAGAGTATCGTTTTTTCAGTTATGGTGATGCGATGTTTATTACTCGTAATCCCTTAGCTATCAATGAAAAAGTCGGACAAGAATAAAGATTTATTATTCTTTTTAACGATTTTCTTCATTTTATGAATTGTTATTTCAATTTTATTGCTTAATCCCTTTGACTAAGCACGGGTTTTTGTTGAAGTAACATATACAGCCGTCTAACAAATGATTAGAATGTGCTGTTTTTTATTGCGCATTGGACTGTTTTTCTGATGCTAGGAGGATTAGTGAAATACGAATTAGACAAAACCGACGGTAATGCTCGCCGCGGTCGCCTTATTTTTGAACGAGGTGTTGTTGAAACACCTGCATTTATGCCAGTGGGTACTTACGGCACAGTAAAAGGAATGACACCTGAAGAAGTAAAAGCAACAGGCGCACAAATTCTTTTAGGTAACACTTTCCACCTATGGTTACGCCCTGGTCAAGAAATCATGAAATTACATGGTGATTTACATGATTTTATGCAATGGCAAGGCCCTATTTTAACGGACTCAGGCGGCTTCCAAGTCTTTAGTTTAGGCGCAATGCGTAAAATTAAAGAAGAGGGTGTGCATTTCCGTAATCCTATTAATGGCGAAAAGATTTTCTTAAGCCCAGAAAAATCAATGGAAATCCAATACGATTTGGGTTCTGACATTGTGATGATTTTTGATGAGTGTACGCCATATCCTTCCGATTGGGATTATGCGAAAAACTCAATGGAGATGTCATTACGTTGGGCTAAACGTAGTCGTGCGCGCTTTGATGAACTTAATAACAAAAATTCATTATTCGGTATTATTCAAGGCGGTGTTTACGAAGATTTACGCGATATCTCCGTAAAAGGACTAGTCGAAATTGGTTTTGACGGTTACGCTGTCGGCGGCCTTGCGGTCGGTGAACCTAAAGAAGATATGCATCGTATTTTAGAGCATGTCTGCCCTCAAATTCCTGCGAATAAACCGCGTTATTTAATGGGTGTCGGTAAACCAGAAGATTTAGTTGAAGGTGTTCGTCGTGGTATTGATATGTTTGACTGTGTTATGCCAACACGAAATGCACGAAATGGTCATCTGTTTGTAACTGATGGTGTGATTAAAATTCGTAATGCGAAACATCGCTCTGACACATCAACGCTTGATGAACATTGTGACTGCTATACCTGTAAAAATTATAGCCGTGCTTATTTACATCATCTTGATCGTTGTAACGAAATTTTAGGTGCAAGGCTGAACACTATCCACAACTTGCGTTATTATCAGCGTTTGATGGCTGAAATTCGTCAGTCTATTGAAGATTCGCGTTTTGAAGAGTTTGTACACGAATTCTACGAACGTATTGGAAAACCTGTTCCACCGCTCAATGGCAGTGCGACTAAGTGTGAATAATGTATACGAGAAAGCCCAATTCTGTGTATGATATTGGGCTTATAACTTGAATATCGTCGATATCGACAACAATGAGGAAAAGTGAATGAGTTTTTTCATTTCTGATGCTGTTGCTTCTGCTGGACAAGCAGCACCTGAAGCTAGCTTTATGTCTATTTTACCGATGTTAGTGATCTTTATTCTAATTTTCTATTTTATGATCCTACGTCCACAGCAAAAACGTACTAAAGAACATCGTAAACTGATGGATTCTATTGGTAAAGGCGATGAAGTTTTAACGACTGGTGGTTTAATTGGTCGTGTTGTTAAAGTTTCAGATAACGGCTATATCGTTGTTGCTCTGAATGAAACAACTGAAGTAACTATCAAACGTGACTTTGTTGCCGCTGTATTACCTAAAGGCACAATGAAAGCTATTTAATAACATTTCCCCAAAGGGAAAAGGGAACTGCCGTGCTAAACCGTTATCCTTTGTGGAAGTACCTGATGTTGATAGCCGCTATCCTCATCGGTCTGCTTTACGCACTTCCTAACCTATATGGTGAGGATCCGGCTGTTCAAATCACTGGCGCGCGGGGAACCGCCGCCAATGAGCAAACACTGGATCAAGTTCGATCTTTATTAGATAAAGAAAAAATTGAAGCGAAATCTATTGCACTTGAAAATGGTGCGATTTTGGCTCGTTTCGGTAACCCTGATATTCAGTTACGTGCCCGCGAAGTGTTGTTGCCTGCATTAGGCGACCAGTTCATTGTTGCACTTAACCTTGCACCGGCAACACCAAAATGGTTAGAAGCCATTGGTGGTGAGCCGATGAAACTGGGGTTAGACTTACGTGGTGGTGTTCACTTCTTGATGGAAGTCGATATGGAAACCGCGTTAGGTAAACTTCAGGAACAAAATGTTGAAAGTCTACGTACATTGTTACGTGATGAAGGCATTCCGTATTCATCTATCCGTAAAACGGATAGCTATGGCGTTGAAATCCGTTTCCGTAATTCGGATGATCGCGCTAAAGCTTCAGATTACCTAACTCGTCGCAACCCAGATCTCATTTTTAGAGATGGCGCAAATAACTCGTTAAGAGCTATTTTTACTGACGAACGTTTACGTGATGCGCGTACTTATGCAGTACAGCAAAACATCACTATCTTACGTAATCGTGTTAACCAGTTAGGTGTTGCAGAGCCATTAGTTCAACGTCAAGGCGCTGACCGAATTGTTGTTGAATTACCAGGTATCCAAGATACCGCTCGCGCTAAAGAAATCTTAGGTGCGACAGCAACATTAGAATTCCGCTTAGTCAATACCACTGTTGATCCTTCTGCTTTAGAAACTGGTCGTATTCCGGGTGACTCAGAAGTGAAATATACCCGTGAAGGTATGCCAACCATTCTCTATAAACGCGTTATTTTAACGGGTGACCACATTACTGACTCAACTTCTCAAGCTGATGAATATGGTCAACCTCAAGTGAATATTTCACTTGATAGCGCGGGTGGTTCTATCATGTCTAACTTTACGAAAGACAACGTCGGTAAACCGATGGCAACATTGTTCGTAGAGTATAAAGACAGCGGTAAACGTGATGAGAATGACCGAGCTGTATTAGTTAAAAGTGAAGAAGTGATCAACGTTGCGAATATTCAAAGTCGTTTAGGAAATAGCTTCCGTATTACGGGTATTTCAAATGCGAATGAAGCACGTCAATTGTCTCTATTATTACGTGCTGGTGCGTTGATTGCACCTATTCAAATCGTTGAAGAAAGAACGATTGGTCCAACTTTGGGTCTGCAAAATATTACCCAAGGTTTAGAAGCGTGTTTATGGGGTCTGATTGCGTCTGTTGCCTTTATGATAATTTATTATCGTAAATTTGGTGTGATTGCGAGTACTGCATTAATGGCAAACTTAGTGTTAATCGTTGGGGTAATGTCACTATTACCAGGCGCAACACTGACCATGCCGGGTATTGCAGGTATCGTATTAACACTTGCCGTCGCCGTCGATGCCAACGTACTGATAAACGAACGTATCAAAGAAGAGTTACGTAATGGTCGATCAGTACAACAAGCAATCCATGAAGGCTATAAAGGTGCCTTCTCCAGTATTATTGATGCGAACTTAACCACATTAATTACAGCTGTGATCCTTTATGCAGTCGGCACCGGCTCAATTAAAGGCTTTGCTATCACAACTGCAATCGGGGTTGCAACATCCATGTTTACCGCTATTGTCGGTACTCGTGCGATTGTAAACCTGTTGTATGGTGGTAAACGCGTTAAGAAACTGTCTATTTAAGGAGCACGTTGTGGCACAGGATTATACTGTTGAACAATTAAACCATGGTCGTAGAGTCATTGACTTTATGCGTTGGGACAACGTCGCCTTTAGTATTTCGTTTCTGCTTTTGGTAGCGTCAATTGCTATCATTTCCGTGAAAGGATTTAACTGGGGACTGGATTTTACAGGTGGTACAGTAATTGAGATCAATCTCAGTCAACCAGCCGACCTTGATAAAATGCGTGATAGCCTAGATGCAGCAGGCTTTAAAGATCCTCTATTACAAAACTTTGGTAGCAGCCGCGATATTATGGTGCGTATGCCTCCTGTTGAAGGACAGGCAGGCCAAGAATTAGGTAAGCAAGTCATCGATGTCATCAATGCTAAAGTTGATAACGATGCTGTGGTAAAACGTATTGAATTTGTGGGGCCAAGTGTTGGTAGTGAATTGGCTCAAACAGGTGCAATGGCGTTGTTATCTGCACTTATCTGTATTCTTATCTATGTTGGATTCCGTTTTGAGTGGCGTTTAGCGTTAGGTGCGGTTATTGCACTTGCGCATGACGTGGTGATAACACTGGGTGTTCTTTCACTGTTCCACATAGAAGTTGACTTAACCATTGTGGCGTCATTGATGTCTGTTATCGGTTACTCACTGAACGATAGTATCGTTGTATCAGATCGTATTCGTGAGAACTTCCGTAAAATTCGTCGAGGAACATCATATGAAATTATGAACGTTTCTCTTACACAGACATTAAGCCGTACCATCATGACATCAGCAACAACACTATTAGTTGTATTAATGCTGTACATCTTTGGTGGTTCAATGCTTCAAGGCTTCTCTTTAGTTATGTTAATCGGTGTTTCAATCGGTACTATTTCTTCTATTTATGTGGCTTCTGCATTAGCACTGAAAATGGGAATGAAACGTGAACACTTGATTGTACAAAAAGTGGAAAAAGAGGGTGCCGATCAGACAACACTCTTACCATAATAGAGCGTTTTTCTGATAAAACATCGCAAACACCCTGCCAGTGTATACTGACAGGGTGTTTTTTGTTCACTGAACAGGTACACTGTTTATGAGTATTGTCAAAAGTAGGAATAACTATGCATTGCCCATTTTGTGGAGCCGTAGATACCAAGGTAATTGATTCCAGACTTGTTGGTGATGGTTCACAAGTGCGCCGTCGTCGCCAATGTCTTGTTTGTCATGAACGTTTTACTACCTTTGAAGTAGCAGAGTTAGTGATGCCTCGTGTTGTGAAAAGTGATGAAATACGTGAGCCTTTTGATGAAGAGAAACTTCGTCGAGGCATGCTTAAAGCGCTAGAAAAGCGTCCAGTGAGTTCAGACGATGTTGAAGCTGCGATAAGTCATATCAAATCACAATTAAGAGCGACGGGTGAAAGAGAAATCCCTTCAAAAGAAATTGGCAATTTTGTTATGGAACAACTAAAGAAACTCGATAAAGTGGCTTATATTCGCTTTGCTTCTGTTTATCGTAGTTTTGAAGATATCCGTGATTTTGGTGAAGAAATTGCAAAATTACAGGATTAATACATTAATACTGTGCTTTATTTAATGATTTGAAAAATAACGATAAATAATAAAATTACATGTAATTATTATGATAAATAACAACAGCAACAATCCAAGTGAAAATGAAAGCCTGCAGGATGAACACTACATGCGTCGAGCTATTGAGCTTGCAGCATTAGGTCGTTTTACAACATCGCCTAATCCTAATGTGGGGTGTGTGATTGTAAAAGAGGGTGAGATTATTGGTGAAGGTTATCACCATCACGCAGGTGGCCCTCATGCTGAAGTCAATGCATTAAAAATGGCAGGAGATAAAGCAAAAGGGGCAACAGCTTATGTCACACTTGAGCCTTGTAGCCATTTTGGTAAAACACCGCCTTGTGCTGATGCTTTGATTAATGCAGGTATAAAACGCGTTGTTGCTGCGATGCAAGATCCTAATCCTCAGGTTGCTGGACGAGGATTACACAAATTATTATCAGCTGGAATTGATGTTTCACATGGTGTTTTAATGCAAGAAGCTGAAAAACTCAACGTTGGTTTTTTTAAACGAATGAGAACAGGCTTCCCTTATATCCAGCTAAAATTAGGGGCATCTTTAGATGGTAAAACAGCATTAGCATCAGGTGAAAGCCAATGGATAACCTCTAAAGCCTCTCGTCGGAATGTACAAAATTTCCGAGCTCAAGCTAGCGCTATTTTAACGACAAGTGCAACCGTGCTTGCTGATAACCCTTCTATGAATGTACGTTGGGATGAGCTTTCAGATGAGATAAAAGCCATTTATCCAGAAGAAACATTACGCCAACCTATTCGTATTGTGACTGATAGCCAAAATAGAGTGACTGAAGATCATAAAATCACTCAAATTGAAGGCGAATGCTGGTTGGCGCGTACAAAATCACACCCAAGTGATTGGCAGGGGAATGTATCAGAAATCCTATTACCAACGAATGGCAAAAACAGCGGTGTGGATTTAGTTTTATTAATGATGCAATTGGGTAAACGCAATATCAATACTGTATGGGTTGAAAGTGGGGCTCATTTTGCTGGCGCATTATTAGAGGCTGGGCTTGTTGATGAGCTTATTATTTATATTGCACCTAAAATTTTAGGCAATGATGCACGTGGATTATTTGCACTTTCTCCACTATCGTCATTATCTGAAGCACCTGAATTTACAGTAGATTCTCTTCAACAAATTGGCTCTGATATCAGAGTTTGTTTAAAACCTCGTTATTAATAGACGCAAATAAGTGTGTCTACGGCGCTATTTGTAGTAAAATGGCGCCGTGTGTGTTATTTCCTGTCGTTACGACATCGTTATCAGCCAACTAAATGCCTTGATTTATCAAGGGTTTTTGGCTCCTTTGCTGTGTAATAATAAAACAGAGCGCAGTAAGGGAAAGAATATGATAAAATCCGCGCCCCCGCGGATAGGAGAAAAAAGTAACCTATGAACGTAATCAAAGGTGTTGTCGCGGCGCCAAACGCACGCGTAGCAATTGCAATTGCCCGTTTTAATAACTTCATCAATGACAGTCTATTAGAAGGTGCGGTTGATGCATTAGAACGCATTGGACAAGTTTCCTCTGAAAATATTACCGTCGTTTGGGTTCCAGGCGCTTATGAGTTGCCATTAACGGTTAAAGCATTAGCCGAAAGCGACAAATACGATGCAGTTATCGCGTTAGGTACTGTTATCCGTGGTGGAACCGCACATTTTGAATACGTTGCTGGCGAATGTAGTTCTGGTTTATCTCAAGTTGCGATGCAAAGTGAGATCCCTGTGACTTTTGGTGTTTTAACCACTGAAAATATTGAACAGGCTATTGAACGCGCTGGAACTAAAGCGGGCAACAAAGGTGCTGAAGCGGCAATGACAGCACTTGAAATGATCAATGTACTTAAAGCCATAAAAGGCTAATCATCTGTTTTAACTTAAGGGGAATTTTGTGAAACCTGCTGCTCGTCGTCGTGCTCGTGAGTGTGCTGTTCAAGCTATCTACTCATGGCAATTATCCGGAAATGACATCGCGGATGTGGAATTGGAGTTTTTATCCGAGCAGGATACCCAAGGTGTAGATATTGCTTATTTTCGTGAGCTTTTAGTGGGTGTTGCCATTAATGCAACACGTTTAGATAAGGCGATGGAACCTTATTTATCCCGCCAACTTGAAGAATTGGGTCAAGTTGAAAAAGCAATTTTACGTTTAGCAATGTTTGAACTTAGCTTCCGTGAAGATGTTCCTTACAAAGTTGCGATTAACGAAGCGATTGAACTGGCTAAGGTATTTGGTGCTGACGATAGCCATAAATTTGTTAATGGCGTACTTGATAAAGCTGCACCAACTGTACGTAAAAAATAACGTTTTTCACGTTTCCTCTATGGTAAATAATTCAAGGCCGGTATTTCCGGCCTTTTGTTTAATCAAACTCATTTAGTATGCACAGCTAAATAGGAAATAGATAATGCCTTGTGGTGAATTCTCCCTTATTAAGCAATATTTCACTTCACAGCCTGTAAAACGAAAAGATGTGAGTACAGGAATTGGAGATGACTGCGCAATATTAACGGTACCTGAAAAGCAACAAGTTGCTATTAGCACCGATACTTTAGTGAGTGGCATTCACTTCCTTCCTTCTATCTCACCTGAAGATTTAGCGTATAAAGCACTGGCTGTAAATATTAGTGATTTAGCTGCCGTTGGTGCAGATCCTTCTTGGGCTTCATTAGCTTTAACACTTCCTGATACAAACAGTGAATGGCTTGAGGCATTTAGCCGCTCCTTCTTTGCATTAGCTGATTATTATGCAATCCAGCTAATCGGCGGTGATACCACTCGTGGTCCTTTGAGTTTAACGATTACAATCCAAGGCCTTGTTCCACAGGGAACGGCATTATTACGTTCAGGTGCCAAAATTGGTGACTGGATTTATGTCACTGGCTTTTTAGGTGATAGCGCAGCAGGGCTTGCTGTATTACAAAATAGATTACAGCCGACAGAAAAAGAGCATAGTGACTATTTTGTTGCAAGGCATTTGCGTCCTCAACCTCGTTTACTGCAAGGTCAAGCATTGCGCCATTTAGCGACATCTGCGATTGATATTTCTGATGGGCTGATTTCAGACTTAAATCATATTCTTACTGCAAGTGGTTGTGGTGCGCGCTTAAATTTAGATGCATTACCTTATTCGCCTGCAATGAAAGCCGAAGTGAGTGAAGAACAAGCGGAGATCTGGGCATTGAGTGGTGGTGAAGATTACGAGCTTTGCTTTACAGTACCAGAAATCAACCGTGGCGCTTTAGAGATCGCATTAGCGCATACAGGCGCAGATTTTCATTGTATTGGTCAAATTATGCCGATTAGCGAAGGAATTCGTTATTTACGAAATGGTGAAGATGTTTACCCTAATCTTAAAGGTTTTGATCACTTTAGTGAGAGTAACGAGTAAGGTTTACTTAAACAAAAAGGCGCTTAATAAGCGCCTTTGAGAATGCTGATAATATCTAAATGAATTAATAAAGGTATTATTAATTTATCTTAGTTTTTCTTCACAAATTCAGATTTTAACTTCATTGGTCCAAAGCCATCAATTTTACAATCAATATTATGATCGCCTTCCACTAAACGAATACCTTTTACTTTAGTACCAATTTTCAGCATGGTTGAGCTACCTTTGACTTTGAGATCTTTAATCACAGTCACTGAATCGCCATCAGCTAATAAGTTACCGTTAGCATCTTTAACAATCAATTCATCACTTTCAGCAACAGGCTCAGCATCGTTCCACTCATGAGCACATTCAGGGCACACATACATTGCACCATCTTCATAGGTGTATTCTGAATTGCACTTAGGACAAGAAGGTAATGACATAATAATACTCTCAAATTTTATCAAAATGGGAAGTGATTAATCGTCAAAATGAGGATAACACTTGCCCCATAAATTAAAGGACACATTATCATTTAAGCATGAAAATTCTAAAGCAATGCCCTAAATGGCGCTGCATCAGATAATGCGAAAGGGCAATAGTATAATAGATTTGATAGAAATTTGCATCCTTCATGGTCTATGGCGTAAAGAACGAGGAAAAGTAGATCAAATATGGAGGATTAAATAGGAAATAAAGATAAATAGACGTAGTTTTAAAAATAGTTTAACTAATTGATATTAAATATTTAATTTAATAAATATAACTAGAAATAAATGCCCTCATCTTAAAAGAGAGCATCAGTAATAATAGTGTTAACTTTCTTGTTGTTAGTTATTTTATGAAATCTATCACCGAGCCACGTTCTATAAGTTTTGATATCTAAATTAATGATGAGTCCAATCCTCAATTCTTAACCCATCAACTCTTTCAAATTCTCGAGTATTATTTGTAACTACTATTAGCCCTTTACTTCTAGCATGTGCAGCTATGTGTAAATCATTATCACCAATGCGTTTACCTTGTTTCTCAAGTGTTGCTCTGATTTCCCCATAATGAAAAGCGGCTAACTCATCGTAAGATAAAACAGTGAGTCGAGAAACAAAGTCGTTAACCGTAGCTAAGTTTTTAGCTGAATTTAAACTTTTTTCAGCACCAAAAATGAGCTCAGCAAGTGTGATTGTAGAAATAGCTAATTGTTCAGCATGTTGGTTGAATTTCGGTAGCAAAAATTCAGGTCTGCGTTTAATGGTAAATATAACGATGTTTGTATCTAACAGGTATTTAATCATCAAAGGATTCTCTTTCACTTGTGACTTGATCTGGTCTTTCAGATAAAAAATCATCTGTTACAGACTGATCTGATAAGAAAAAGCTATCCCATGCATTTTGTATAGGTGTGATTATTCTTTCTTTTCCTTTGACGCGAACAAAAACTTCTTTTACATCATCAGGAAATCGAGTCTCAGCGGGTAAACGAACATTTTGTGTTCTATTGCTCATAAATACTTTGCCATGCTGGATCATAGTAATAGCTCCTATCAATTACTGCTATATAGCATAAGTATATAGCAGTTTTAATAGGATACCAAACATGTTGTATTAAATATATACAGATCCTAATAACCTATTAATGTAATAGATTATTTTCTATGGTTTATCACCGAGCCACGTTCTATAAGTTTGGGTGTAAGCACCAGAACATTATCATCGGCATCAATGTTTTCCATACGATGCAATAATTGGCTGACAGCGAGTTTTCCCAATTCATCTTTAGGTTGGTGAATAGTCGAAAGCGGTGGGATCATATAAGAGGCTAGGTCGATATCGTCATAACCCATGACGGAAATATCATCAGGTACACGCAAACCTTTTTGATAAATAGCTTGATAAGCGCCAACAGCCATCGCGTCATTACAGGTAAAAACCGCTTGTGGTAAGACAGAAAGCGAGAGTAATTTTTGCATTGCGCTAAATCCACCTGCAAATTCAAAATCACTGGTTAACACAAACTCTTCTCGAATAGCTAATCCTGCTTTTTGCATCGCATTGTAATAACCTTGCAAACGATGCTTTGCAGGAAGCTTATCTTGTGGGCCTGCGATACATGCAATTTCAGTAAAGCCTTTTTCAATCAGATAATTGGTTGCGATTTCTCCCCCGAGCAGAGAGTTATCTTGAATAATATCTCCCCCATATTCAAACGGGGACCAATCCATCATCACCATAGGTAAACGAGGATAACGATTTAGCACTTCATGAGAGGGCGCTCTGGCTTCCGTTGACATCAATAATAAGCCATCAACACGTTTTTGTAGCAACGTTTCAAGGCTACTATCCATGCGCTCGTAATCCCCTTCGGTGTTACATAAAATTAGGCTATAACCTTTTTCGTAACAACTGCGCTCAACACCGCGAACAACTTCTGCATAGAACGGGTTACTACTGGCTGTGACTAACATACCGATAGTGTGAGTACAGTTCATTTTTAAACTACGCGCTAAAGCAGAAGGCGCGTAATTTAAGGTTTCGATAGCGTCGTTAACCTTTTTACGAATACCTTCGCTAACATAACGGTTGTTATTGATAACGTGAGAAACAGTTGATGTCGAAACGCCCGCCAAACGGGCGACATCTTTCATTGTTGCCAAAGTACTATGCTCGCTCTGCTAAAAATGATTCGATTTCATGACGCCAAGGAACTGAAGATTGCGCACCATGACGTGTAACTGCAATTGCAGCTGCTGCGTGAGCAAAACGGATAGCCTCAACGGAAGGTTTCCCTTCTAATATTGCAGTGACAAATGCACCGTTAAATGTATCACCTGCGGCAATGGTATCAACTGCTTCGACACGAAAACCGGGAATTATCATGCCTTTTCCTTGTTCACTAAACCATACGCCACGGCTACCCAAAGTGATAAGTACTTGTTTGATACCTTTACGATGCAAGATTTCGGCAGCTTTTGCTGCACCCGCTTCATCATGCACAGAAACGCCTGTTAATATTTCGGCTTCCGTCTCATTTGGAGTGATAACATCAATAAAACTCAGAAATTCATCAGATAAAGGCACTGCTGGAGCAGGATTTAAAATAACTTTCGTGTGATGTGACTTTGCCAGTTTTGCTGCTTCAAAGACTGTCTCTAATGGTGATTCTAATTGCATCAGTAAGGCATCAGCATGCTCAACAACATGATGATATTGCTGAAAATGTGTTGGCGTTAGTGCGCCATTCGCACCTGCAACGATGCTAATTACGTTTTCACCTTGTTCATTAACAAGGATCATCGCGACACCTGTTGGTGTCTGCGGAATAATACTAATTGCATCAATATGAATATTATCTGTTTTCAGTTGAGCAATGATTTCACTACCAATTGCATCATCACCGACACAAGCAATAAAGGTAATATCGGCGCCACTACGACCGCAAGCGACTGCTTGATTTGCACCTTTACCACCAAAGGCTATTTTGTATTGATGACCAATAATGGTTTCACCAGGTTTTGGAAATTGTGAAATATTCATAATGTGGTCAACATTGATGCTACCTAGAACAGCAAGGTGAGGTGTCGTCATAGCCTTTATCCTTGTGAAAACGTGTTTTAATGATTAAAGCCACCACGGAGCAATATCACTCCGTGGTATTTGTTGTTGTTATTTTTTTATAACTAACTCAAGCTCGACAGGGATTGTTGCATCCACTTTCTCGCCTTTGAGAATTTTATCTGCAGTTTGAATGCCGATAATGCCAATTTGATCTGGGCGTTGAGCAATGGTTGCACCTAACATGCCACGGTTTACCGCTTTGATCCCATCATCTGTACCATCAAAACCAATCACTAATACATCGGTACGACCAGCAGTTTGCAATGCTCGTAATGCACCTAATGCCATTTCATCATTTTGTGCAAAAACAGCTTGAACCGCAGGATACGCAGTTAACAGATTTTGCATCACGTTAAGACCTTTGGTGCGGTCAAAATCAGCGGGTTGGCTTGCAAGTACATTCAGTTTATGGGCATCAACGGCTTGTTTAAAACCTTCACCACGTTCACGAGATGCAGATGTTCCTGTGATCCCTTCTAGTTGAATGACTTTGGCGTCATTAGTGACTTTTTCAGCAATATAATCACCTGCCATTTTACCGCCAAGGCGATTATCTGAAGCAACGTGGCTGACGACTTCACCTTTGTTTGCAACACGGTCTAAGGTGATAACTGGGATTTTAGCTTTATTGGCTAAAATAACTGCATTCCCCACAGCATCTGAATCTGTCGGGTTAATAAGCATTAAACGTGTGCCTTTTACGGTGAGATCTTGCACGTTAGCAAGCTCTTTAGCAGGGTTGTCCATAGAATCTAGAACAACAAGGTCGTAACCTAATCTATTTGCCTCTTTCTGTGCACTGTCTTTCATTGTGACAAAGAAAGGGTTGTTTAGTGTTGAGATAACAAGCGCGATTGATTCTTTTGCCAATGCGTTAGCGCTGATTGTGGCGCTTAATGCAACAACAGAAAGAAGTGTTGCCATTTTTTTGAGTTTCATAATATAAGTTCCTGTCGGGGTTCGGATTAAGAGAATAGAGAGTTATTTTTTGTTATCTACTAAAACAGCAAGTAAGATGACCACCGCTTTTACTATCATTTGATAGTTTGATGATATTCCTAATAAATTCAGTGCATTATTTAAGAATCCTAGAATAAGTGCACCAATTAATGTACCGATAATACGACCTTTACCGCCTGCAAGACTGGTACCACCGAGAACAACGGCAGCAATCGCATCTAGCTCATAACCATTACCTGCCATTGGTTGTGCTGATGAAAGTCGAGCAACTTCAATGACACTCGCAAGAGCGGCTAATAAACCACATAATGAATAAACGATGATTTTGATTTTATCGACGCTAATACCCGATAAGCGAGTGGCAGATTCATTACCCCCTAGTGCATAGATATAGCGACCTAAACGGGTGTGATGTAATAAATACCATGCACTTAAGAAGACAATCATCATGAGCCAAATTGGCGTTGGAATGCCAAATGGGCGACCAATACCAAACCAACTAAACAGATCAGCATTATCGCTGAATCCAGTATTAATAGGGCTACCATCGGTATAAACGCGAGTAACACCGCGCAGTAATAACATCATGACTAACGTAGCAATAAAGGCTTGAACTTTACCTTTAGCAACGATAATTCCTGTTACACCACCAATAGCGGCACCTAATGCCAATGCGCCAACAACAGCAACAAGCGCATTAACATCCGCACCCACCATAGAAGCGGCAACGGCACCTGTTAATGCAAGCAATGAACCAACAGATAAGTCGATACCAGATGTTAAAATAACTAGCGTCATTCCAACCGCCATAATGGCGTTAACCGATGTTTGTTGGAGAATGTTGAAAATATTGTTTAAGGTAAAAAAATTAGGGCTGAGTGTGGAAACCACAACAATCAGAAGTAGCAATGCAATCAGCGATTTTTGCTCTAATAGCCAAGCTTTTGAGAACCAACGTTTTGACGCTGGAATTGAATTCGTGCTCATATCAAACTCCTACTTTAGCGTCATATTGTTTACCAACAGCCGCTGCCATTAGCATTTCTTGTGTGACATTGTGAGCGGAAAACTCACCACTAATACGACCTTCATGCATAACCAGAATACGGTCACTCATTCCCATTACCTCAGGCATTTCAGAAGAAATTAAGATGATGCTTAATCCTTCTTGTTTAAATTTATTAATTAGCTGATAAATTTCTTTTTTAGCGCCCACATCAACGCCACGAGTGGGTTCATCAAGAATAAGTACTTTAGGGCGAGTCATTAGGCCTCTTGCGATAGCCACTTTTTGTTGATTTCCCCCAGATAAAAAGCCAATCGTTTGATCCATTGAAGGGGTTTTTATATTGAATAATTTAATAAAATCGCCAACAGTGAGTTGCTCTTCTTTATGATTAAGTACACCCATACCGCGGCTAAAATAGCGAAGAGCTGTCAGAGACATATTTTCTTTTACTGACATGCCAAGCACTAAACCATCGCGCTTTCTATCTTCAGAAATGTAAACAATGCCTTGTTCCAATCCTTCAACCGGCTTTTTGATTTGGCAGGGTTTACCATCTAATTCAACAGTGCCATTGGTTTTAGGTAATGCGCCGTAGATAATTTTCATTAACTCCGTACGACCCGCACCCATTAATCCAGAAATGCCCAGAATTTCGCTTTCATGTAATGAGAAACTGACATCATGAACATCTTCGCCACTGAGGTTAATGACGTTAAGTTTGGTTTTGCCTTGAGGGATATTAATACGAGGGTATTGGTCTTCTAACTTACGACCCACCATCATTTCAATCAAAGTGTCTTCTTTTAATGAAGCGACAGGTTTTTCACCAATAAACTGACCGTCTCGCAGTACAGTCACGTCATCACAAATCTCAAAGATCTCTTTTAGACGATGTGAGATATAAACAATGCCACAACCTTGATCTCTTAGTTCACGAATAACACTAAATAGAGATTCGGTTTCAGTATCGGTTAACGCATCTGTTGGCTCATCCATGATGATGACTTTTGAGCCAAAGCTAAGAACCTTGGCGATTTCTACCATTTGCTGATCACCAATCGATAATTCAGACACTAAACGGTGACTACTGTAAGCAAGGTTTAATCGGGCCAATAACTTATCAGCCTCTGCATACATTTTCTTCCAATCGATAGCGCCAAAAGCACGAGTAAACTCACGACCTAAGAAGATATTTTCTGCGATGGTTAATTCTGGAATAAGGTTAAGCTCTTGGTGAATAATGCCTATTCCTGCTTCTTGGGAAGATTTAGGACCGTTAAAAGCACAGCTTTCGCCTTGATAAATGACTTCACCAGCATCTTTTTTATAGATCCCAGTCAGCACTTTCATTAGCGTTGATTTGCCTGCCCCGTTTTCACCTACGAGTGCCATTACTCTACCGGGATAAATCCGAAGTGTGGCACCTGATAGTGCTTTTACACCAGGAAATGACTTATCGATATCTTTAAGTTCAAGTAAAGGTTCCATATTGCCCTCAAAAAGTCACACCAGAAAACAACACAATATTGGCATAAGGCGTACATTCACCAGTTCTAATAACAGCTTTATTTTCAGTAAGTTGCTTTTTGAATGCTTCGTGTGAAACATACATTATTTGAATAGGTTTCTTCTGCTCTTGTTCTAATAAATTGAGATAAGAGAGGATTTCATTAAACAGAGAGGGATTGATGGTTTTAATTTCTTCCGCCAGCATCACCGCTTCGATTTGCATTTCATGGGTAACGGTTTGTAAGACTGACATAAAGTCAGGAATACCTTGAGTGAGAGCAAGATCAATTCGTTCAACAGAGGAGGGAATAGGTAATCCAGCATCTGCAATAGTGATTTTGTCAGTGTGTCCTAAACGTGAAATTACACTCGAAATAGGACTATTAAGTAATACACCTTTTTTCATGTTTCCTCCTCAGCGAAACGTTTCGCTGTTTACATAGTAGAAAAGAAAGGTGGGAAAACAAGTTTGATTTATTCATATTGTGAGCGTGATCGAAACGTTTCGTTGGCAAACAAAAAGAAAGAAAAATCTAACTGATTGAATAAATTAACGCTGAATGGATTCAAGAAAGAAAGAGGTTATTTTCAGTGAATTTCATAAAAATGTGATGATGGACAAGGTTGTAATAAGGGCGACAATATGGGGTGTGGAAGTGTAAACCAGTATGATAAAAGTAGATAAATCACAGCCTAGAAATACATTAACCTCTCCTGTGGTTAATTAGGAGAGGTTTTTTAATTATTTTAATTCAATTAGTTAGCTTGATAAGCCTTAATTGATTTCTCAATACCTTCGGCATCTAATCCTAAGTCAGATCTGATCTCTTCTTGTCCACCTTGTGGTACAAACAGATCAGGTATACCTAAGTTTAGGACAGGTATTAAGCAACGCTCTTGCATGAGTAATTCGTTTACGCCACTGCCAGCGCCACCCATAATGGCATTTTCTTCTAGCGTTACCAACATATCATGCTGTTCAGCCAGAGAAAGGATAAGTGATTTATCAAGAGGTTTGATAAAACGCATATCAGCCACAGTTGCATCAAGTTTTTCAGCGACTTCTAACGCCTCTGGCAATAATGTACCAAAGTTTAAAATCGCGATACCTTTGCCTTGTCGACGAATAATACCTTTACCCATAGGTAGTGGACTAAGTGGTTGCAATTGTGCACCAACACTAGAACCTCTTGGATAGCGTACGGCAACAGGACCATCTTGATAGTGATAACCTGTGTGAAGCATTTGGCGACACTCATTTTCATCACTTGGTGCCATAATGACCATATTAGGAATGCAGCGTAAGAATGAGAGGTCAAAAGCGCCTTGGTGAGTTTGACCATCTGCTCCTACAATACCACCACGATCAATAGCAAATAAAACAGGTAGTTTTTGAATGGCAATGTCGTGGATCACTTGGTCGTAAGCGCGTTGTAAGAATGTTGAGTAGATAGCAACAATCGGCTTATAACCCCCAATTGCTAAACCTGCTGCAAAGGTAACGGCATGTTGTTCTGCGATCGCAACATCAAAGTATTGTGATGGGTATTCTTTTGAGAAACGCACCATACCAGAGCCTTCACGCATAGCTGGGGTAATTGCCATGAGTTTTGGATCAGTTGAGGCTTCTTCACATAACCAGTCACCAAAAATTTTGGAAAATGTAGGTCGTGCATTCGGGCTTTTAGGTAATGTCCCAGTTTGCGGGTCAAATTTAGGAACTGCGTGCCAGCTAATTGGATCACGCTCAGCAGGCGCATATCCACGACCTTTTTTAGTCATAATATGCAGAAGCTGAGGGCCTTTTAGATCACGCATGTTAGTTAATGTCTGTACTAACGCAATAACATCGTGGCCATCAACAGGGCCAATATAGTTGAAACCCAACTCTTCAAACATGGTGCCTGGGACAACCATGCCTTTGATATGTTCCTCTGTCTTTTTCAGTAATTCTTTAATGGGTGGAATACCTGAAAAGACTTTTTTTCCACCTTCACGCAAGGTGGTATACAGTTTGCCAGATAACAATTGCGCAAGGTGATTATTCAATGCACCAACGTTTTCTGAAATCGACATCTCATTGTCATTAAGTACAACGAGCATATCGGGTTCAATATCTCCTGCGTGATTCATTGCTTCAAAAGCCATACCCGCAGTAATTGCCCCATCACCAATCACACAAACTGTTTTTCTGTTCAGCTTTTCTTGTTCAGCGGCGACAGCCATACCTAAACCTGCACTGATAGAGGTTGAAGAGTGACCAACACAAAGTTTGTCGTATTCACTCTCTTCTCGCCAAGGGAAGGGGTGTAACCCATTCTTTTGACGGATAGTATCAATGCGGTCACGGCGACCCGTTAAGATCTTATGAGGATAGGCCTGATGACCAACATCCCAAATCAGATTATCAAAAGGGGTTTTATAGACGTAATGAAGAGCAACCGTTAACTCAATAGCACCTAAACCTGAGGCGAAGTGACCACTTGAGCGGCTGACACTGTTAAGAAGAAATAGCCTTAGCTCATCACAGAGTTTAGGCAAACTCTCTTTTGGTAACAGGCGCAAATCTTCTGGTGTTTCAACCAACGCCAATGTGGGATATTTTTCGATATCAATGCTCATGTGATGCCTATTAATTAATCACTTGTAATAGGGAAAGAACAGGTAAGCTGCTCTCTTTATTTTATTAGTTTTTCCGTTCGACGATAAAACTCGCTAATTGTTTAAGCGTGGTCGTATCGTACTCGTATTGCTCAAGAAACGCTAAGGCATCCAGTGCTTCGTTATACAATTCCTGTGCTTTCTTTTGAGCTTGCTCTAATCCAAGGAGTGCTGGATACGTGCTTTTTCCTGACTCTTGGTCGCTACCTTGACGTTTCCCAGTTTCTTCCGTACTGCCAATGACATCTAAAATGTCATCTTGTACTTGAAATGCAAGGCCAATAGAGTGGGCATATTTATCTAGTGCGGGTAATACATCATGGCCTTTTGAGCCAGCACTAAATGCGCCTAAGCGAACAGCTGCACGAATTAATGCACCTGTTTTGTGTAAATGGATTTTTTCAAGCGATGCGAGGTCAATCGATTTATCTTCGGCTTCAAGATCAAGTGCCTGACCGCCACACATACCTGCAAGCCCGCTGGCTGTTGCTAATTCAGAAATCATTGCAACGCGATCGGCCATTGCAACATCAGGCATTGGGTTTTTTGCTAAGATCTCAAAGGCGAGAGTTTGTAATGCATCACCCGCTAAAATTGCGTTGGCTTCACCAAATTCAATATGACATGTAGGCTTACCACGACGTAAATCATCATCATCCATCGCAGGCAAATCATCATGAATGAGAGAATAAGCGTGAATACATTCCACTGCGGCGGCTGGTGCATCAAGGTTAAGTGCGGGGACTTTAAACATTTCACCCACTGCATAAACAAGGAAAGGACGTAAGCGCTTTCCACCTAAAAGAGCACCATAATGCATGGCTTTACCTAGAGGCATGTCAGTGAATGGTAAAGCGGATAGCGCTTGGTTTAATGCATGATCAACACGCTGGTGGGCGGAATCTAATTTATGACGGAACGCATCCGTACTTGAAGTTGCGTTACTCAATTATTCTGCCTCTTGGATAAAATCATCAGGAGTTGCATTATCGTCTTCTTTTAGAAGAATACGAACACGCTGTTCAGCGTCTTGTAATGTTTTTTGTCCAACACGGGCTAGACGAACGCCATGTTCAAACTCATTAAGCGCTTCTTCTAAAGGGAGTTCACCGGATTCTAAACGGTTTACGATTTGCTCAAGTTCTTGCATAGATGCTTCGAAACTTGGTGCTTGTGCGATGTCTTCGTTAATTGGTGTCGTTTTCTTAGCCATAATATTTTTGATAATAAAGCATGTTAGCGCTGAATAATAGCGATCATCTTACTACAAGTAAGAAGAAAATTTCTTATTCAGTCGATGATTTTTGCGGGTGAGCCCTAAATATTGGTGATATACTTTGTGACTTTTATAAACTCCAGTCAATTAACATCACTGTAGTTTATGTTTCTACTTAATAACCTATGACCATTGACTATGAAGTTTATTATTAAATTATTCCCCGAAATTACGATCAAAAGCCAATCTGTTCGTATACGTTTTATCAAAATTCTCACTAGCAATATTCGTAATGTACTTAATACATTAGGTGATGAAATCACGGTTGTCCGCAATTGGGATAACATTGTTGTTGTGAGTAAAGATGAAAGCAAAAGTGAAGCGGTATGTGATGCATTAACACGTATTCCTGGTATTCATCACTTTTTACAAGTAGAAGAGCATCCGTATACTGATCTACACAATATTTTTGAGCAAACTTTTGCGGCATTTAAGCATTTAGTTGAAAACAAAACATTTTGTGTTCGTGCCAAACGTCGTGGTAAGCACAGTTTTACTTCAAATGAAGTTGAGCGTTATGTTGGTGGTGGTTTTAACCAACATGTTGAAAGCGCAAAAGTGAAATTAACGCGTCCAGATGTCACCATTAATTTAGAAATTGAAGATGACAAACTTATTTTAGTGAATGCGCGCTATGAAGGTATTGGTGGTTTCCCAATTGGTACTCAGGAAGATGTTTTATCACTGATCTCTGGTGGTTATGATTCAGGTGTATCAAGCTATATGTTAATGCGTCGTGGTAGCCGAGTTCACTATTGTTTCTTTAACTTAGGCGGTTCTGCCCACGAAATTGGCGTTAAACAAGTTGCTCATTATTTATGGAACCGTTTTGGCCGTTCACATAAAGTGCATTTCGTTGCTGTTGATTTTGAACCTGTTGTCGCAGAAATCTTAGAAAAAATCGATGATGGTCAAATGGGCGTTGTATTAAAACGTATGATGGTACGTGCCGCATCCCGTGTTGCTGAGCGTTATGGTGTTCAAGCCATTGTGACGGGTGAAGCATTAGGACAAGTTTCTAGCCAAACTTTAACTAACTTACGTTTAATTGATAATGCGACTGATACGTTAATTTTACGTCCTCTTATCACGCATGATAAAGAGAACATTATCAATATCGCTCGCCAAATTGGTACAGAAGATTTTGCTCGTACAATGCCAGAATTTTGTGGTGTTATTTCAAAAAGCCCAACAGTGAAAGCAGTAAAAGCGAAGATCGAAGCGGAAGAAGAGAAGTTTGATTTTTCTATTCTTGATAACGTTGTTGAAAACGCCAAGAATATGGATATTCGTCGTATTGCAGAAGAAACCGTACAGCAAGTTACTGAAGTTGAGATGGTATCTGAATTTGGTGCTAACGATGTTATTTTGGATATCCGCTCACCTGAAGAGCAAGAAACTTCGCCATTAAAGATAGACGGTGTTGATGTTAAAGAGTTACCTTTCTATAAATTAAGCACCCAGTTTGGTGATTTAGATAAAGCCAAAACTTATTTGCTCTATTGTGATCGTGGAATGATGAGCCGCTTACAAGCGCTGTATTTGCGTGAGCAAGGTTTTGAAAACGTTAAAGTATATCGTAAAAAATAATACGCTAACGATTCGATCTTACGAATAAAAAAGCCACTGAGAAGTGGCTTTTTGGGTTTCTATTAATAACTTGTCAGAAATTATTTTGAAATTCTTCTGCTCTTTTCTCTAATATGGTCAGAAATGATGTTTTTGCTATCTCATGAGCATTGGGTGACATAATAGCAATAATTTGATATTTGTTTGGATAAAGACAATGTTGACAGTAAACTAGGTAATGATTAGATTTTCTTTGTATTTGTGGTGTCTTTTTATTCCATTCTGGTTCAAGTGGCATTCTAATATGTATTTTAGAAATAAGAGATTGACATAATTTAGCATTATTTTCCCAGCGACCATTGGCACCTAAATAATTGGACAATACATTGTCTTCTTTCCAAAGTTTAAGTTAGCATACTCATTAGCGATAGTTTTATATTCAATATCAGGGTGTATTGATATTTGAGTCATAAAATATTAATTGCTATCAAATTTAGGTTTATTAAGACCTAGTTTTATATGTTCAGTTTGTATTAGTTTTCGCATATCAGCATCAGTTACATTGGGTTTTCTATTTGTTGTTTTTAATGGCTGATGCGTTTGTTCTATAAATGAAATCACCTCAGTTAATACACTTCTATAAATGGCTAAAGGGCGGCCAAATAAGAGTATGCTTTCTCTTTTAGGGATATCACTATTTGAAAATGATGTAAGGATGGCTTTTATATCGACTAAAGAGCTATCTATATCTTTTATATTTTTATTTATTTGTTTATAAGCGCGTTGACTAATAAATGAATGATGGTATTTCTCCCATTCTTTTTTTAGGTTATTTAAATCATTACTGAGTAACTCAGCTAATTTACACATTCTTTCAGTGGCATCGTCAATTGGAATAGCAACAAGTTGATTGGATATAGGTGAAGTCAAAGAACGTTGAGCATTCGGTGTTAATGATGATTGTTTATGTCTAAAACTTTCAGCAGGAACAGTGGCTAATCCCATAGAAATTAAAGTAACAAGTTTAGGTAATTTCTTGCGGTATTGAAGAGTTTTCATTTTGCCACATTCTTTAGAAGTTGGTTCTATTTTAACCTCTCAACATTTATTTTGAAATCTGATATGAAGAAATAACGACTGGAATAGGTCTTAAAAATTAATCCCCAACTAATAAATAATATACTTATTAATAAGATAAATGAATTAAGTGGGGGATGTTTTGTAGTGTGTGTACAGCTTATTTATTTATCCCCAAATCCTGTAAACTCATCTTGGTAATTATAAATACCGGGTGGTAATACAAGTTGTTTGGCAACATCTGCGGCAGTTTCTTTACCTTTTAAGCGTTCGATAATTTTTAGTGCAAAATCGATAGATGTTGCGGGCGCTTGGCTAGTAATTAAATTAACTCTTTCATCATAATAGACGCGGTAATCGACCCATTTTTTCGATGAAATTTTATCTTTTAAGGCAGGAAAGCCTGTCATATTGCCGATGGGAAAAATATTGTGAGACTCAAGGATCATTGCGGGGGCTGCACAGATGGCTGCGACAAGTTTATTTTCACTGTGCATACGACGTACTTTCTCAACGACTAAAGGACTATCTCTTAAGGTTTCAGTGCCTTGCAATCCACCAGGTAGAATAATAACGTCATAATGGTGATCGACAACACGAACTAAAGGGGCATCTGCAACAAGTTTTATGCCTCGTGAACATGTAATTATAAGTTCATCAACATCATCTTCTGCACTTGCAAGCACGACATTAATACCTGCCCTTACCAGCAAATCTGCGGTAGTAACGACTTCAGTTTCTTCACTTCCATTAGCTAGGCAGATGAGCGCTGATATGGTCATAATTGCCTTCCTGTTGTTTAATAAATTGAAAAAGGTGGTTATTTTCTGGCAATACAAGCCCTTGTTCTGAAGCTCGGCGTAATAAATAACCCGTAATATAGTCAATCTCTGTATGGCGTTGATATTTCACATCTTGATACATAGAGGAATAGTTATTTGCTGTTTGTTCTATCGTATCAATAATATAGCCATGAAGATGGGCTTGAGACGTTGGTGCAACGCCTTCACGTTCCATAACTTGATAAACTTCGTCACATACTTTTTGAATATGTTCAGGATAACGTAACAAATCGCCATTACGGCACTGGTAATAAACGGTAAGGGGATTGATAACACAATTCACTGCAAGTTTTAGCCAACTGACAGTGTGGATATCATTGTGCCAAGCAACATCAGGTAATGCATGATGTAGGGTTTCAGCTAAATAGCTATATTGTTGAGCTGTATGATTTAATGGGCCTATATGTGTTATTCCTGTTGCGGTATGAATAACATCTTGTCCTTGTTGATAAGCACCATGGGTAATAATACCTTGTAAAATAGGTCTGATGACTGAGTGTTGTGTCGCTGTTAATTCATCCGCAGTACCCATACCATTATGAATTAATAAAATAGGACATTGTGCAGAAAGATAAGGCAATAGCGCATTAACCGCATCTGAAACTTGCCAAGATTTTAAGCAAACAATTAATAATTCACTCTGTTTTAACCATTCCAGTTGATTAGCGATAATGCGCTGATAAAAAGGCTCGCCATTAATATTATCAACACTCACGTCTAAAAAAGGCTGAGGTATTCTTAGCCAACCTTGTACTTCATGAGATTGACGTGTTAAAGCTGCAACCCAAAGTTTACCAATCGAACCACACCCTAAAACGGTAATTTTCATTGTGCCTCTTTTTGCAAATCGTAATAGCGTAAGGTGGCTACTGACGGTCATTAGACTATTTAGCTAAAATTATAACATTGATTACACTTCTCTGTTTAAAGTATGTTTGCGCTTTACTGTAAGAGGAAATTAAAGGGATAAATTTGTTATTGAATGTGCAATGCTTTTTTGCAACCCTAAAAGAAGCTATTATTCGGGTTGTATTTATTTATTGAGGAAGAAAGAATGCCATCTTTTGATATCGTATCTGAAGTTGACTTACATGAAGTGCGTAATGCGGTGGAAAACGCACAACGTGAACTGACTACTCGTTGGGATTTTCGTAACGTTGAAGCAAGCTTTGAATTAAACGAAAAATCAGAGTCAGTGAAAACGACCAGTGTATCTGAATTTCAGGTTCAACAATTATTAGATATTCTGCGTGAGAAAATGGCAAAAAGAGGGATTGATGGTGCGGTATTAAATATCCCTGAAGAGATGACTCACAGCGGAAAAATGTACAGCGTAGAAGCCACCTTAAAACAAGGTATTGATTCAGCATTAGCGAAGAAAATTGTTAAGCTGATTAAAGATAGTAAATTGAAAGTACAAGCCCAGATCCAAGGCGAGCAAGTGCGTGTTACAGGTAAATCCCGTGATGACTTACAAGCTGTGATGAAATTAGTAAGAGAAGGTGAATTAGGGCAACCTTTCCAATTTAACAACTTCCGTGACTAATTGTTTATCCATTGAGTCATAAAAAAATGCGCTGAAATAAACAGCGCATTTTTATTTGGATTTATTGATATTTAAACAGAAGACACTAAAGATTCTAATGTTGCTCTTGGTGTTTGTTTGGTATCAACCTTGATATAAGCACTCTGTTCATCCGCCATAATCACAACTTCATTAACACCCAGTTGTTGCTTAAATAATTGTTGTAGTTGCTGTTGTTGGCTTGAAGATAGATTTTCAGGTAATTCAACGCGTAAACTACTGACATAAGAGGGTTGGCGTAATGTAAGGCTAATGAAAAACCAAATAATGCCAATCATTAAACAGCCTAAAAATACAATTTGTGCACTATAATGCTGGTAAAGCCATCCGCCTAAAATTCCGCCCAATGCCACACCTAAAAATTGGCTGGTGGAATAAATTCCCATAGCTGTACCTTTATAACCTGCTGGCGCTTCTTTACTGATTAATGAAGGAAGAAGGGCTTCCATAATATTAAAGCCAATAAAGAAGACCTGAATACCCGCAATAATTAACCACAAGCTAGAGCCTGAAATAATAAGAATTGCCTGAGCCACAATCAGTAAGAAAATACAGAATAAGAACACTTGTTTCATTTTTCGTTTCTTTTCTGCATAGATAATAAAAGGCAATACTGTAATAAAGGCGATAAGCATAGTGACAAGATAAACAATCCAATGTTTCTCTTTTGCTAAGCCAGCTTCACTCATGACAAGAGGAAGCGCAACAAAGGCTGCCATTAATAAAGTATGTAGAGAAAAAATACCGGTATTAAGCTTAAGAAGTTGTGCATCAAATAAGACTTTTTTGACACTGCCACGGACAAAACCAGATTCTCGATTAAGAATATGATGTTCACTGTTCGGTACAGTAAAAAGCGTAATAATAATGCCACCAAAGGCGAGTAGGGCAATGCCCCAAAAAAGACCTTGCAAGCCGAAAATATGCGTTAAAATAGGCCCTAAAACTAAGGCTAAAGCGAACGTTATCCCAAAGCTAATACCAATAAAGGCCATTGCTTTTGTTCTATTTTGTTCCCGCGTTAAATCAGACAATAAAGCCATTACTGCTGCTGAGATAGCCCCAGCCCCTTGCAATGCTCGTCCAATAATGATGCCGTAAATATTGTCACTAAGTGCGGCAATCAAACTACCAATAATAAAAATAATTAAGCCGAAGACAATTATCGGTTTTCGGCCGAATTTATCAGAGAAAATACCAAAAGGGATTTGGAATACCGCTTGTGTTAATCCATAAATACCGATGGCTAATCCGATGAGTGATTCTGTTGCGTGTTGTAGTTGAAGCCCATAGGTGGTTAAAACTGGGAGTACCATAAACATGCCAAGCATGCGAAGAGAAAAAACAGTGCCTAGTCCCCATGTTGCTTTGCGCTCTAATGGGGTCATTTTATTATCATTCATGGATTACCTCGTATTACTGATATCCCCATTGTAATGGCATTTCTTAGTGAGGTTAATCAATAAATGGGATACAAAAAAGACAAAACTGTACTGATATCATGTGAAGTCATAAAAGAGATAAAAAAAATACCAGTCAGAAAGCTGACTGGTATTTGGGTTACTTTAGTAAATACATTATCTTAGATACGCAAGAACCGCTTCTGTTGAGCTTGTTGGATCAACAGACATCATTACGCTTAATGAAGTGATTGCGACAATAGAGAAAATAAATAATTTTCGTGCCCACACAATATCATTGGTTGCTTTATAACCAGATAAAGCCATGCCTAACCACCAAATACTAACGGCTGAAGCCACAACCAGGTATTTATAACCCGCGTAACCCACTAATGTCAGCATTAAGGTTGCAATCATAAACGCCAGAATATAGAGAATGATATGACGTTTAGCGACTGAGATCCCTTTAATCACAGGTAATACAGGGATATTTGCAGCTTGGTAGTCTTTAAAACGGAAAATAGCAATGGCATAAGAGTGAGGCATTTGCCACAAACTAAAGATAAGTAATAGGATTGCCGCGCCTGCATCAAATTCACCGCTAACGGCACAATAACCGATAACAGGAGGAGCAGAGCCAGATAAGCTTCCAATCAGTGTGCCATAAACAGATTTACGCTTCATATAGAGGCTATAAACCCCAACATAAATAATAAAGCCGAATACAGCGATAAACATTGCAAGTGGGTTGGCTGCTACATAGAGCAGCACAACACCTGCAATACCTAAAACTGAGGCATAAATCAGGCTAATTTGAGGGTCAATTAATCCTTTAACTAATGGACGATTCTTCGTTCTTTCCATGATACGGTCAATATCACGGTCAATGTAGTTGTTAAAAACACAACCAGAAGCAACGACCAGAGACACCCCAAGTAGAGTCGCGAAAAATAGGGAGTAATCAATCTCACCCTTAGAAGCGAGAAGAAAACCACCTATTACAGAAATTAAATTTCCGAAAATAATTCCTGGTTTGGTGACTTGTAGGTATTGCTTAATCATAGCGACAACTCTTAATCCATCATCATATTGATGTTCAGGTTGTACATAATCCACAACGAGCCTACGACAACAATGCCGATAATAAGCAGTGTGAACAGGAATGCGACGACGTTCCAGCGCTCTTCTGATGACGTATTCATATGCAAGAAGCAGACTAAGTGAACCACAATTTGCACAACTGCCATACCGACAACAGTCCATAGAATTGTTGCTGGTGTCGCTGTTCCTTCCATCACCATCCAAAATGGAATAACGGTGAGGATAACAGACAGAATAAAGCCGATCAGATAAGACTTCATGCTGCCGTGGCTTGCGCCTGAAGGAGAAGTATTTGGATGACTCATTACATCGCTCCCATCAGATAAACTACGGTGAACACACAGATCCAGACAACGTCAAGGAAGTGCCAGAACAGACTTAAACAGCTTAAACGAGTGCGGTTAACTTCAGTTAAACCACGGCGTGATACTTGGATCATCATAATAACAATCCAAATTAAACCCGCGGTTACGTGAAGACCGTGCGTTGAAACTAATGCAAAGAATGCAGATAAGAATGCACTACGATCTGGGCCATAACCTTCTGCTATTAGCTCATGGAATTCGTAAACTTCCATGATGACGAAACCTAAGCCGAATAAGAAAGTCACAAATAACCATAGATTAACTAGGCTAACGCTACCTTTATTCATGCTCAGCATAGCGAAACCAAAAGTGATACTACTAAATAGCAGTAAGAAGGTTTCAACTAAAACAAACGGTAAGCTAAAAATCTCTTTACCTGAAGGACCATCCGCAATCCCGTTAACAAGCACCGCATAAGTGGCGAATAAGCTGGCAAACAGGATAAGGTCGCTCATTAGGTAGATCCAGAAGCCGAAAACTTTCGTCGCTCCTGCATCGTGGTGCCCATGATGCTCATGGGCGTTTGTGTTATTTACAGTTTGAGTAGACATTATTTCACACCTGCTTTTTTCAGTTCTTCATAATGCTTATTCTCGAGAGCTTCAATTTCAGGTACTTGGACATAGTAATCCACATCTGTATCAAAGCTTTTCACGATCCAAGTGACAATCATGCCAGCGAAACCAACGATAGCTAACCACCAGATATGCCAGATCATGGCAAAACCAAGGACTAAGCTAAATGCTGAAATAATCACACCCGCGCCTGTATTTTTAGGCATATGGATAGGTTCGTATTTAGCAGGACGCTGATAAGCTGTGCCTTTTTCTTTCTGATCCCACCACTCATCACGAGTTTGAACATTAGGTTCAACGGCAAAGTTATAGAACGGAGCAGGTGAAGAAATTGACCATTCCAGAGTACGTCCACCCCATGGATCACCCGTTAAATCACGGTTTTGATCACGGTCACGGATACTCACGTAGATTTGAACAACTTGGCAAGCGATACCGATAGCAATCAGTGCAGCACCACCAGCCGCAACAAGCAGCATTGGGTTAAATTCTGGATTGATATTTTGGCTTAAACGACGAGTCATACCCATAAAGCCAAGAATATACAGTGGCATAAAGGCCATAAAGAAGCCGATAAACCAGAACCAGAATGCACGGATACCCCATTTTTCATTCAGAGTGAAACCAAATGCTTTAGGGAACCAGTAAGTCATACCAGCGAAACAACCAAATACCACACCACCAATAATGACGTTATGGAAGTGAGCGATTAAGAATAAGCTGTTATGTAAAACGAAGTTTGCACCTGGAACGGCTAACAGAACCCCAGTCATTCCCCCAACAGAGAAGGTGATAAGGAAACCGATAGTCCACAGCATTGGGCTTTTATATTCGATACGACCTTGATACATCGTAAACAGCCAGTTAAAGATTTTAACCCCTGTTGGTATAGCGATGATCATCGTGGCGATACCGAAGAAGGCATTGACGTTGGCGCCAGAGCCCATGGTAAAGAAGTGGTGTAACCAAACGATAAATGACAACACGGTAATAACGACAGTTGCACCAACTAAAGAGGTATAACCGAATAACCGTTTTTTAGAGAATGTTGCTGTAACTTCAGAGAACACACCAAATACTGGCAGAACGAGGATATAAACTTCTGGATGACCCCAAGCCCATACAAGGTTGATGTACATCATCATGTTACCGCCCATATCATTGGTAAAGAAGTGCGTACCAAGATAGCGGTCTAAAGTTAACAGCGTAATAGTGACTGTTAAAATTGGGAATGCAGCAATAATTAGGACGTTAGTACATAAAGCCGCCCAAGAGAATACTGGCATTTTCATCATGCTCATACCCGGCGCACGCATACGCAGGATAGTCGCGAAGAAGTTAACCCCTGTTAGAAGTGTACCAATACCGGATATCTGTAAACTCCATATCCAATAATCGACCCCGACTCCTGGGTTATACTCCAAGCCAGAAAGTGGTGGATAAGCTAACCAACCTGTTTGTGCGAATTCACCAATACCTAAAGAAAGGTTGATTAGTACCACACCAACTACAAAGAACCAGAAGCTCAATGAGTTAAGGAAAGGGAAGGCCACATCACGAGCACCAATTTGCAAAGGTACAACAAGGTTCATCAGACCCACAACGAAAGGTGTTGCCATGAAGAAAATCATGATAACGCCGTGTGCGGTAAAAATCTGATCATAGTGATGAGGTGGTAAGAAACCCGCTTCACCTGCGGAGGCAAGCGCTTGTTGGCTTCTCATCATAATTGCATCGGCAAAGCCACGGAACATCATGACCATTGCAACAATGATATACATAATACCAATTTTTTTATGGTCAACACTGGTTAACCATTCGCTCCATAACCATTTCCATTTGCGGAAATAAGTTAAAGCGCCAACAACAGCAAGTCCACCAAGAACAATACCGAGTAAAGTGACTACGATAATGGGTTCATGTAGCGGGACTGCATCGAGAGTTAATTTTCCGAACATGCCTTTATTCCTCTGCTCCTGCATGCGCCGCATGGCTCATGTTCATATTCATTGTTGCATCAGCATGTGCTGTCTGATTGCCACTGGTGTGAGCGCCATGACCTGTGTGACCAAATTTAGAAATGGTCTCTTGGAATAACATTGGCTTCACGCTTGAATAGTAGGTCACTGGATTTTTCTGGCTTGGTTTAGCAAGTTCATTAAATGCAGCGGTCGTATTTAACGTATCTGACGATTGTTTGACTTTTTCAACCCACGCATCGAAACCGGCACGATCAGGTGTCGCAATCGCTGTAAATTTCATATCAGAGAAACCGTGTCCACTATAACTAGCTGACATACCTTGATATTCACCAGGTTCATTAGCAATTAAGTGCAACTTAGTCTGCATTCCTGCCATCGCATAGATTTGTCCACCTAAGCGAGGGATAAAGAATGAGTTCATGACAGAGTCAGAAGTGATTTTGAAATTAACAGGAACATTAGTAGGGAAAGCCAGTTCATTAACTGTTGCAATACCTTGTTCTGGATAGATAAATAACCATTTCCAATCCATTGAAACAACTTCAATGGTGACAGGTTTTTCTGTGGACTCTAATGGTTTGTAAGGATCAAGCTCATGGGTTGTTTTCCATGTAATCGTTGCCAAAATCACAATAATGATAATTGGCACAGTCCAAACGACAAGTTCAATTTTATTTGAGTGAGCCCAGTTTGGGCGATAGGTGGCTTTAGTATTAGATTCACGGTAGCGAAAAGCGAAAACAATCACCATCAGTATTACCGGTATCACAACAATTAACATTAAACCAAGCGCAATGAGGATTAATGTTTTTTGCTCAGCGCCGATAGCGCCTTTGGGATTCATTAACGCCATATCACAGCCACTTAATAGAAGAGCTGCAACTAATAGCGAAAATGTCCCAATACTTTTTATGTATTTCATAAGTCTCATCCAACGACCCAAATGACAAAGGTTCTATTGTTGTTTCATCAGTATCAGTAAGGACATTTTACGGTAAGGTTGCGACAGTGTAAACAATTGTAATGGTAAGTAAGTGGTTGGTTGGTCTTTTGTGTTAATGTGATCACAAGTAATCAAACTATTAAATAAATGTTAATTTAATTATTGCGTATTAACTATAATTTCATAAAGTACCATGTTTTTAAAATAAATACATATTTTTACAAATAAAAATGCAGTAAAAAGTGTAAGAAAACGTATTCTGATTAAAAAATAACAAATTAGAGGTCGGAGGAGAGTTGATAGGTAAAATCCTTTTTATATTGATGTTTAATATCTATATTTGATGCTTGTTTAATTTTTAATATGGATAATTAGTGATTTGATGAATATTTATATCCAATGAGAAAGTTTTTCATTAAGTGATAAAAAGAGGTTACAGCGAATAAAAAGTCTTTCGCTGTAATAAAAATTAACAATTAGCGATCAAAAATTATATTTCAAGCTATATACAATGCCGTCTTGCAGAAAATCTTCACCTAGCTTTTTATAAGCATAACGATATTGAATACCCGTAGTAATAGAGGTCGTTGGATGCCACCAAAAAGCTAAAGCGCCATTGAACCCATTTTGCCCGCCATTGCCGTAACGCTGATGACGACTAAATTCCATTTCATGCCAATTACTAATGCTAAATTTCTGATCTCTAATGGAAAAATCATATCCAGCAACCCAACCAACGACGTAGCCATTATTTCCTGAATAATAAGTTTGATCGACATAATGAAGCGCAACGAATGGTTTAAACCATAAATTATCAATTTGTGTGTTATAGCCTAGGCCGTAAAGCGTATTAACTTCATGGAAGTTGCCACTGTTTTCTTTTCCTGGAAGTGACCATGTGCCGTAAACATGCCCGTATAAATTAAAAGGACTTTCACCTAAATAAATACGGCTTGTTGCTTTAACGGTATAGCGTTGATTATCACCCGGTTGTGTTTTCCGAGGATTAAATGGATTTTCTAGATCAAAGAAGCCATAAAACTCGCCCCATGAAAAATTGGCACCACCTTCAAGTTCTAAATAGGCAAAATCATCTTTATGAGAAGATTTCCCTGTTTTGTGTGTTGTATGAGAAGTCCAATCAAGATAATTGATGCTGGTATTAGCGAAGCCACCTAAATAGCTAGCTTGAGCTGATAAAGAAAGTGTACTTGCGATGGTTAATAAAAATGTTTTTTTTATCATGATTAATCTCAATTAAATTTAATGAAACAATTTTGCGGTGAATTTGTTTTTTAATATATTTTGAAACTATAACCTACTAAATTGAAATTTGTAGATCATAATTTTGAAATCTAGATCTATTTCTAGAATATTAAATTGATAATTAAAAGTAGGAATTTTAGTATTGTTTAGTTTATTTTTATTATTTTATCTGTTTTGAATGGATTGAGCGCTTAATAACTGGTTTTTTGGGCAAGGAAAAAAGAAATTAAAAGAAGAAAGAAAAATATGTAGTAAAAGTCGCGTAAAAATACCTCACGACACAGGAATAAAGGGATAGTATCATTAACCAATATTCGTTTTTATCTTACTTGGAATTTTCATTGTGACCTCATTTGCTGAACTTAACGCACTTCCTGCTGAACAACTCGCTAACCTTAATGAATTGGGTTATCTCACTATGACTCCAGTTCAAGAAGCCGCTTTGCCCGCTATTCTTGAAGGAAAAGACGTTCGCGCTCAAGCAAAAACAGGCAGTGGTAAAACAGCTGCTTTTGGTTTGGGGCTTTTGCAACACATTGATGCAAAACAGTTTAATACTCAATCACTTATTTTATGTCCAACGCGAGAACTTGCTGATCAAGTTGCAAATGAATTACGTCGCCTTGCTCGTTACCTTCCAAATATCAAAGTATTAACGCTGTGTGGTGGCGTTCCATTTAGTATCCAGCGTGATTCATTAATACATGCTGCACATATCATTGTTGCAACACCAGGTAGATTGCTTGATCACCTAAAAAAAGAGACTGTCACTTTAGATGATGTGAAAACATTGGTATTAGATGAAGCAGACAGAATGTTGGATATGGGATTTTTTGATGATATCAACGATATTATTTCTCGTATGCCAACGGAACGTCAAACGTTGCTCTTTTCTGCAACTTGGCCAAATGAGATCGCAGCAATTAGCCGAAAAATTCAGCAAAATCCAATAACTATTGAAATAAATTCTGTTGATGAACTTCCTGCTGTTGAGCAGCAGTTTTATGAAATATCTCGTCATGGAAAAATAGGATTGCTGCAAAAGCTGTTAAGTCGTGAGCAGCCTGCCTCTTGCGTTGTATTTTGTAACACAAAGCGAGATTGCCAAGATGTGTATGAAACACTGACAGAAAGCAACCAAAGTGTGCTTGCTTTACATGGCGATATGGAACAAAGAGAGCGTGACCAAACGCTGATTCGCTTTGCTAATGGGAGTTGTCGTGTATTAGTAGCAACAGATGTTGCGGCTCGTGGACTTGATATTAAAGCGTTAGAAATGGTGATTAACTACGAATTGTCGTGGGATCCTGAAGTGCATGTTCACCGAATTGGCCGTACAGCCAGAGCGGGGGAAAGTGGATTGGCGATTAGCTTTTGTGCACCAGAAGAAATTCAGCGTGCTAACGCTTTAGAAGAGATGCTTCATATGAAGATAAATTGGCTACCAGTACCTACTGGGCTACAAATTACGCCTCTTGAAGCAACAATGGCAACATTATGTATTGATGGTGGTAAAAAAGCCAAAATGCGCCCAGGTGATATTTTAGGCGCATTAACGGGTGATATGGGTTTCAATGGTGCCGATATTGGTAAAATTATGATCAACCCAACACATGCTTATGTTGCTGTGAAACAATCTATTGCAAAACAAGTTTGGAAACAGCTGCAACAAGGTAAAATCAAAGGTAAGGCAGTAAAAGTAAGACTGTTTAGATAAATTATCTTTGCGAAGAATACAAAAAGGACAGCTTAAGCTGTCCTTTTTTCTGACGAATATAGTGAAGAAAGCAACAAGATTAGTGTGTTGTTTTCTTAAGCGCTAAATAATCTAGGATTGTGCCAAAGACAAGGCTTACCGCACCAACAATAACACCATATAAAAAGAGTGTTGAAGCCCAAGAACTTAATCTATCAGTATCTATTGATCGAATAAAATCGACAGACTGGAACATTTCTAAAGTTGGTAGTGAATTTGTGATCACTAGAATTAAACTACAAAGAAAGAAAAGAACAGTCAGCATCAAACCATAAATAGCAAAACGGTATTGTTTAATAAACAAAGTTCTTCTAAGGAATTCACCTGTTTTTTGCGTATAAATAAGAGTATTTTTCGAAATCAACAGCAAGATAAGACCGGGTACAGAAGCAACAATAGAAAAAAGGTAAAATGCTTCCCAACCATGGATTTCAACATACCAGCCTGCAACTGGGCCAACATAAACACGACCAATTGCAGAGAGAGCCGAGAGTAATGCAAATTGTGTTGCTGAAAAGGAGAGATGGCAAAGTGTCATTAAGAGGGCAACAAATGCTGCTGTTCCCATACCGCCACAGATATTTTCAAATGCAACTACTGCACCCATGCTATAAATACTTTGCTCAGAAATAGCTAAATACCAATAACCGATATTTGAACCGCCTTGCAAAATACCAAAAATCATCAGTGCTTTAAATAAACTCCAACGGCGCATTAATAAACCACCTAGTAATGCTCCAACAATCGTGGCGGCAAGCCCAAGTGTTTTATTCACTAATCCTACTTCACCAGCATCAAATCCAGCACCGCGGATCAGAAAAGTAGTACTTAAACTTAGGGCAAAGGCATCACCCATTTTATACAGCACAATAAGCAGTAAAATTAGCCAAGCATTATTACGAGAGAAGAACTCATATAAAGGCTCAATAACAGCTTCATAGAGTGTGCGTGGTGGCTTTACGGCGGTTTCTGGCTCTTGGGCAAGTAATGTGGCAATAATACCAATACCCATTAAGGCAGCCATTAGCCAGTACATGTTTTGCCAGCCAATATATTTATCCGCTAACCAAAGTGCCATTCCTCCAGAAACAAGCATTGCTATGCGATAACCTAATACAGAAACCGCAGCACCAGTACCACGCTCATCGGCTTTTAAAATATCGGTTTTATAGGCATCAAAAACAATGTCTTGTGAAGCGGAGCAAAAGGCAACAATGACAGCTAAAGAGGCAAGCCACCATAAATGGTCGTTAGGATTTAAAAAGCCCATCCCTGCAATACCAAGCACTAACCCTATTTGAGTGAGCAACATCCATCCTCGGCGTCGACCAAGAAAAGAAGGGGTATAGCGATCCATAAAGGGTGACCAGAGGAATTTAAAAACATAGGCTTGTCCCACCAATGAGAAAAAACCAATGGTTTTTAAATCGATATCTTCTACTGTCATCCAAGCTTGTAATGTACCCGCTGTGAGTGCCAGAGGTAATCCAGAAGTAAAGCCAAGTAATAGAAGAATAAATGATTTATACCAAGTGGTTTGTTTGAAGGTGGGCTGAACCATGCAAAAATTCCTTTCAACGACCTGTTTGAGATAACAGGTCGTTTATTCTAATAAAATTAACGAGCGTTAGATTTGATAAATTGACTGACTGAAGCGTCTTTTGCCATATCGCTAACGAGTTCACTTAAGACATTGTTAATCGCGGCGGCAATTTTCTCATTAGTTGCACCAAATGGGCCTTGAATATTGTAGCTAGTACGGAATGTTTTGGTATTAGAACTGCCATTCGGTAAGGTGACAATAACTGAAATATCCGCTTTTGCACTGATATTATGACGAACACTTCCTTCACCCACATCTGCACTGAGTTTATTGATAACAATAATCACATCAGCAGAAGCAGGAGAACCCATCATAAAACCACGCGCTACCATTTGTTTTTGTAGAACTTCTTGCATTAAAAATGCAATGTCACGAGATGGAACAAGAATATCTAATTTACCGTTACGGTTGATTTCCGCTAGATTTTTTGATGCACGTTTGTCTTGGCTTGAAATATTCAGTGAAATAGGGCGCATCGTTGGGTCAGCCGCAGGAACTGACATCGTGGGCTCAATAGATAATTTGTTGCTAGGAGTTGCACAACCTGAAAGCAGTGTTAATGCAAAAACAGCACAGAGTAAATTTTTAATCATGAGGTAATCTCGGTTAAATATGTCTGTTGTGTTAACAAGTAGAATAGGCTTCAAACTTTAGCCTATCATACCACTGCTGGTAGGTTGCTAATATCCCCTTAATGAACGAAATTATCTGATTTTATCAATTGATTTTATTTCAAATTACTCTCATTTTTGCTCATATATTTGACAATATTCGGTCAATGGTTTTACTCAAGATGAAAAATAAGCGATTATCATCAGCAAAATTAAAAAGAATAAGCCCATCATTTTGTATTGATAACGACTAAATCGATATAGTCTGGTTGACTTGTTTTTGGTTTGCCGTGGTATAAAGGCTAGAGTATTAGGGGCAGAGATGATCCGTGATGATATTGAGAATAAGCTGATTTCACGCTTTTCACCGCATTTTTTACAAGTAATAAACGAAAGCCATCGCCATAATGTGCCCGAAGGCTCTGAAAGCCACTTTAAAGTCATTATCGTTTGTGATGATTTTAATGAGAAACGTAGTGTTTCGCGCCATCGTGATGTGTACCAAACATTAGCTCATGAAATGGAAAATGGTGTTCATGCATTAGCATTACACACTTTTACTTTGAGCGAATGGAATGAACAGCAGGATAAAGCATTGCGCTCTCCTGGGTGTCGTGGCGGAAGCCAAGAAGATTAACAACCTTATCGTTAATCGTGAGTAAATAGATCCTAAGATGCGTATTTTTTGTTCTTTATAGAGGGAAAAAGGGGTGAGTTGCTCGATTTTATGAAAAAATTGAGGAATAAAACGGCTCTTTCTCGACTCAACCCCTCTAGATCGTTATAATGTCGCGTCTAATTTTCAGTAAGGTTTCGGGATGCTTCTGATATCAGGGATCCTCGTTTTTTTAAATGTGGCGGCCCCGGTTCTGAAAGGAAAATAAACCTAAACATGTCAATATCATGTTAGTTTCCTTTAAAGTAGACCGAGCACTAAAACTTATTTTGAGGTAACAAGATGCAAGTTTCTGTTGAAACGACTCAAGGCCTAGGGCGTCGTGTCACAATCACCGTACCAGCCGCTGATATCCAAACTGCCGTAGACAGTGAACTGAAAAAAGCTGCTAAAACTGTTCGCATTGATGGTTTCCGTAAAGGTCACGTTCCAATGTCAATGGTTAAACAGCGTTACGGTATGTCAGTGCTGAATGATGTTCTGGGTGATCTGATGCAGCGTAATTTCATTAACGCTATCATCGAAAACAAAGTAAACCCAGTTGGCGCGCCTGACTACAAACCAGAGCAATACAAAGAAGGTGAAGACTTTGTTTACTCTGTAGAATTCGAAGTTTTCCCAGAAATCGAACTGAAAGATCTGGAAAGCATTGAAGTTGTAAAACCAGTTGTTACTGTTAAAGACGAAGACGTTGATAACATGTTAGAAACACTGCGTAAGCAACAAGCAGAGTGGAAAGACAAAGACGGCGAAGTTGCAGCAGAAGATCGCGTAACTGTTGATTTCAACGGTTCTATTGACGGTGAAGAATTTGAAGGCGGAAAAGCTGAAGATTTCGTACTGGCAATGGGTCAAGGTCGTATGATCCCAGGTTTCGAAGAAGGCGTTATTGGTCATAAAGCTGGCGAAGAATTCACAATTGATGTGACTTTCCCAGAAGATTACCACGCTGAAAACCTGAAAGGTAAAAAAGCACAATTCGCTATCAACCTGAAAAAAGTTGAAGAGCGTGAACTGCCAGAATTAACTGAAGAGTTCATCAAGCGTTTTGGTATTGCTGATGGTTCTGTTGATGGTTTACGTGCTGAAGTACGTAAAAACATGGAACGTGAACTGAAAAATGCAATCCGTACTCGTGTTAAATCACAAGTTATTGATGGCTTAGTTAAAGCAAACGAAGTTGACGTACCAGCAGCCGCTGTTGACAGCGAAATCGAAGTTCTGCAACGTCAAGCTGCTCAACGTTTTGGTGGCGACGAGAAACAAGCTCTGCAATTACCACGTGAACTGTTCGAAGAACAAGCTAAACGTCGTGTAATCGTTGGATTACTGTTAGGTGAAGTGATCAATAGTAATGAACTGAAAGCAGAAGACGACCGTGTGAATGCACTGATCGACGAAATGGCTTCAGCTTATGAAGATCCATCAGAAGTTGTTGAGTTCTACAACAAGAACGAGCAACTGATGAATAACATCCGTAATCTTGCGTTAGAAGAGCAAGCGGTAGAAAAAATCTTAGCAAATGCTAAAGTAACTGAAAAAGAAACTAACTTCACTGAACTGATGAACGAAGTTCAAATGGGTTAATTCTTAACCGCGAATATCGGTTTTAAGCAAAAACCCGTGGTTTTTACCACGGGTTTTTTTCAGTTTGTATATATTTATCAAATTTTGCCTTGAAATTTGAGCGATTATCTCCAGATAATTCTATATTCTCTTTATCACTCCTCGCGAGGCGCCTTGAATGTCTTGTGAGAGATTAGATCATTAGAAATGGTCATGATCAATTATCTCAAGTAAAATTGTTGTCATTGGCACCAATAAGAATGCAATAGGAGACAGACATGTCATTTAACGACACACAGGAACAATTCGCACCTAATATGGCTCTGGTGCCGATGGTTATAGAGCAAACTTCGCGAGGAGAGCGTTCTTACGACATTTACTCACGTTTATTAAAAGAACGTATTATTTTCCTGACTGGCCAAGTTGAAGATCACATGGCTAATCTTATCGTTGCTCAAATGCTATTTTTAGAAGCAGAAAACCCAGAGAAAGACATCAACCTGTATATCAACTCACCAGGTGGCGTGATTACCGCGGGTATGTCTATTTATGACACCATGCAGTATATCAAAGCAGATGTGAGTACCATTTGTATGGGACAAGCGTGTTCAATGGGAGCTTTCTTATTATCTGCTGGTGCGAAAGGTAAACGTATTTGCTTACCTAACTCTCGTGTGATGATCCACCAACCATTAGGTGGTTTCCAAGGTCAAGCAACAGATATTCAAATTCATGCTCAAGAAATTTTGAAAGTAAAATCCCGTATGAATGAGCTAATGGCTCAACATACAGGTAAATCTATTGAAGAAATAGAAAGAGACACTGAGCGTGATCGTTTCTTATCCGCTAACGAAGCGTTAGAATACGGATTAGTGGATAAAGTCTATACTCAACGTAGCTAATCATTACACGTTGTAATAGCAATTGAATTAACACGTTTCCTTTGTTATAGAATCGCGCAAAGGAAACGGCTATTAATATCTCTATGTAAAAAGTCTTTCTTCTTCTTATTAATTGAATAAGAAGAATAACTAAGTGAGGTTGACTGATGACAGATAAGCGCAAAGATAGCTCAGGGAAGCTTCTGTATTGCTCTTTCTGCGGTAAAAGCCAGCATGAAGTAAAAAAATTGATCGCTGGTCCGTCGGTTTATATCTGTGATGAATGTGTCGATCTTTGTGTTGATATCATTCGTGAGGAAATAAAAGAACTGGCGCCTCATCATGAACGCAGTGAATTGCCAACGCCACATGAAATCCGTAAGCACCTTGATGACTATGTTATCGGTCAGGAATTGGCTAAAAAAGTTTTGGCTGTTGCCGTTTATAACCACTATAAACGTCTGCGTAATGGCGATAAAGCCAATGGTGTTGAGCTGGGGAAAAGTAATATTTTGCTGATTGGTCCTACTGGTAGCGGTAAAACGTTATTAGCAGAAACATTAGCACGCTACCTTGATGTTCCTTTTACTATGGCAGATGCCACAACGCTGACAGAAGCGGGTTATGTGGGTGAAGATGTTGAAAACATCATTCAAAAACTGCTACAAAAATGCGATTACGATGTGCAAAAAGCACAACGTGGTATTGTTTATATTGATGAAATTGACAAGATCACCCGTAAATCTGAAAACCCATCAATCACTCGTGATGTGTCTGGTGAAGGTGTACAGCAAGCATTATTGAAATTAGTTGAAGGCACTGTGGCTTCTGTGCCTCCTCAAGGCGGGCGTAAGCACCCACAACAAGAGTTTTTACAAGTTGATACTTCTAAAATCCTCTTTATTTGTGGTGGTGCATTTGCTGGACTCGATAAAGTTGTTGCACAACGTTTAAATACACATTCAGGTATCGGTTTTGGTGCAGAAGTTAAAAGCCAAAAAGAGAAAGCTAGCGAAGGTGAATTATTAGCTCAAGTTGAGCCAGAGGATCTGATTAAATTTGGTCTTATCCCTGAATTTATTGGTCGTTTACCTGTTGTTGCAACACTCGGCGAATTAAACGAAGAAGCGTTAATCCAAATCTTACAAGAACCTAAGAATGCACTGACTAAGCAATATCAGGCATTATTTAAATTAGAAGGTGTAGATTTAGAATTCCGTAAGGAAGCGCTGACTGCGATTGCGAAAAAAGCCATGGTACGTAAAACGGGTGCGCGTGGTTTACGTTCGATTGTTGAAGCAGCATTACTTGATACGATGTATGACCTTCCTTCATTTGAAAATGCAGAAAAAGTGGTCATTGATGAAGGCGTTATTAATGGAAAATCTGAGCCACTGATTATTTATAGTCAGTTAGAAAACCAAGCGTCTGGTGAATAATACATCGTAATTTGGCAATGTCTCTTGTCTGACATTATCTAGTTTTCTCTCAAAATAAGAGGGAAATTTAAGAGAAGGCGCGCCAACGCAATAAAAATGAGGGAATTTTCCCTCATTTTGTTTTTTTAATGGGTAAGGCTATTGAATGTCAGAAAAGTGCCCTTATATATTTTGACAATCCGTGGAATTAATTTTATTTGGTGACATGCGAATAAAATTACCTGTAAAAGCGTTAAGCTAAAAACGAAGAGAGAGCTCTATGAATCCTGAGCGTCCAGAACGTATTGAAATACCTGTATTGCCATTACGTGATGTCGTTGTATATCCGCATATGGTGATCCCGTTGTTCGTTGGTCGTGAAAAATCTATTCATTGCTTAGAAGCTGCGATGAACGACAACAAACAAATTATGCTGGTTGCGCAGAAAGATGCATCTACTGACGAACCAGGTGTTAATGATCTTTTTTCTGTTGGTACAGTTGCGTCTGTTTTACAGATGCTAAAACTGCCTGATGGAACAGTGAAAGTGCTTGTTGAAGGTATTCGTCGTGCCAAAATTACGACGTTATCTGACAATGGTGAATACTTTCAGGCGAAAGCAGAATACCTTGAAACGCCAGCCGTTGATGAGCGCGAACAGGAAGTCTTAAATCGTACAACGATTAATCAGTTTGAAGGTTATATCAAGCTGAATAAAAAAATTCCGCCAGAGGTATTGACCTCATTACATGCTATCGAAGAATCAGCGAAATTAGCAGACACCATTGCTTCTCATATGCCGCTGAAATTAAAAGATAAGCAAGCTGTACTTGAAATGTCTGATGTCACAGAACGCCTTGAATATTTAATGGCAATGATGGAATCAGAAATCGATCTGCTACAAGTTGAAAAACGCATTCGTAACCGCGTTAAAAAGCAGATGGAAAAGAGTCAGCGTGAGTATTATCTCAATGAACAAATGAAAGCTATTCAAAAAGAATTAGGTGAGATGGATGATGCACCTGATGAAATGGAATCGCTGAAACGTAAAATCGACGCTGCTAAAATGCCAAAAGAGGCAAAAGAAAAGACAGAAGCGGAACTTCAGAAATTAAAAATGATGTCGCCAATGTCAGCAGAAGCCACGGTTGTACGTAGCTATATTGATTGGATGGTTCAAGTTCCTTGGAATAGCCGTAGCAAAGTTAAAAAAGACTTAGTGAAAGCACAAGAAGTTCTTGATACTGACCATTACGGTTTAGAACGTGTTAAAGAGCGTATCCTTGAATATCTCGCGGTACAGTCTCGTGTTAGCAAAATTAAAGGGCCAATCCTGTGTTTAGTAGGACCTCCTGGTGTGGGTAAAACCTCGCTGGGTCAATCTATTGCTAAAGCAACTGGCCGTAAATATGTTCGTATGGCGTTAGGTGGTGTGCGTGATGAAGCTGAAATCCGTGGTCACCGTCGTACTTACATCGGTTCTATGCCAGGCAAATTAATTCAGAAAATGGCGAAAGTTGGCGTTAAAAACCCTCTTTTCCTGTTAGATGAAATTGATAAAATGTCATCAGACATGCGAGGCGATCCGGCTTCTGCACTGTTAGAGGTGTTAGATCCAGAACAAAACATCGCATTTAACGACCATTATCTGGAAGTTGATTACGATCTGTCTGATGTGATGTTCGTGGCAACATCTAACTCCATGAATATACCAGCACCGTTGTTAGATCGTATGGAAGTTATTCGTTTATCAGGTTATACCGAAGACGAAAAACTGAATATTGCTAAGCAACATTTGTTACCAAAACAGATTGAACGTAATGCGTTAAAACCAAGTGAGCTGACAATCCATGACAGCGCAATTATGGGCATTATTCGTTATTACACGCGTGAAGCGGGTGTACGTAGTTTAGAGCGTGAAATTTCTAAATTATGCCGTAAAGCAGTAAAACAACTGCTAATGGATAGCACAATCAAGCATATAGAGATTAACGAAGATAATCTCAAAGACTACTTAGGTGTTCGTAAAGTTGATTACGGTCGTGCTGACACAGAAAACCGAGTAGGGATGGTAACAGGACTTGCATGGACAGAAGTTGGTGGTGACCTACTGACGATTGAAACAGCAAGTGTACCAGGTAAAGGCAAGCTAACTTTCACTGGCTCTTTAGGTGAAGTAATGCAAGAGTCTATTCAAGCGGCAATGACGGTAGTTCGTGCTCGTGCTGATAAACTTGGTATTAATAGCGATTTCTATGAAAAACGTGATATGCACGTACACGTTCCTGAAGGCGCAACACCAAAAGATGGTCCAAGTGCAGGTATTGCAATGTGCACTGCATTGGTATCAAGCCTAACAGGTAATCCTGTGCGTTCTGATGTTGCAATGACGGGCGAAATTACGTTACGCGGACATGTCTTGCCAATTGGCGGACTGAAAGAAAAGTTACTTGCTGCACATCGTGGTGGAATTAAGACAGTTCTTATCCCTGATGAAAATAAACGTGATTTAGAAGAAATTCCTGAAAATATTGTTGCTGACCTGGATATTCACCCGGTGAAAACAATTGAGGAAGTTTTATCGCTAGCCCTGCAAAACTCGCCGTTTGGCATGGAAGTTGTGACTGATAAATCACACTAAAGAGTGATATTAGTCATAAATAATAGCTAAAAAAAAGGCTGGATAAGTAATAAAAGCTTGCCAGCCTTTTTTTGTGTCGCTAATTTAATGGGGATTTTAATTAAAAATGCTGTTTTATCGGTCTTGCTATATCTAAAAAGGCTTGATATAACGACGTTTGCAAAATTTGCCATTAATGGTGAAAAATAACGCATAAAATTATGGGGATGAAAGCGTGAATAAAACTCAACTGATCGACAAAATTGCTGCAAATGCAGATATCTCAAAAGCGGCAGCAGGTCGTGTTGTAGATGCTCTGGTTGCTTCTATCACTGAATCTTTACAAAAAGGTGATGATGTAGCATTAGTAGGTTTCGGTACTTTCACTGTACGTGATCGTGCAGCTCGTACAGGCCGTAACCCACAAACAGGTAAAGAAATTCAAATTGAAGCTGCAAAAGTTCCTGCATTCCGTGCAGGTAAAGGCTTAAAAGACGCAGTTAATCAATAATAGTTGAACTTATTTTCTGCCAATTTGTTATTAGCTTAACGTTATGGGTAAACAGAAAACGACTCAATTAAAAAATGAAGCGCATCTTTTTGAGATGCGCTTTTCTTTTTTAGGTTATAAATCACGATTAAACCTTGTATTCTCTGGCGATAAGACGTGAAACTGGAGTAGTCATTTGATAGAATGGCGCGTTGTTCTATAACTGAAATAGACAACAATGAATGATTCAGTGGTGAGTTAAATGGTTATCGTAACCAATGAATCAAATAATGCTGTTTAGTTTTTTCTTAGTTATAGAAAGTGCGTGTTAAGACTGCGCATTAATACGGGACTGGCTGTTTTTAATGATTGTCGCGTGTCGCGACATTTTGATATTAAGCCAGCATGGGCATATTATCTTTTCGCTGTGCTCAAAATAGTCGTGTAACACCCATAAAAAATAATTTTTATTTCACCAAACGGAGCCTCGTCTCGTTATGATGGACAACATTCGTTCCACTGCTAATAATCCATTTATAAAGATATTATTAGCTGTGATCATCCTCTCCTTCGTCCTAACTGGTGTGGGCGGATATCTCTTTAGTTCAGGCGTTAATGATGCTGCTGAAGTTAACGGATATAAAATTAGCCGTTCTCAATTAGAGCAAACTTATCAGCAACGTCGTGCTCAATTACAACAAGATATGGGTGAAAATTTTGCTGCTCTTGCTTCATCAGAAGAAGGTCAGAAACTTATTCGCCAACAAGCGCTTGATTTACTGATCAACCAAGCATTACTTGATCAATTTGCACAAAATCTAGGTATTTCAGCCGGTGATCAGCAAATTAGAGATGCTATTTTTGCACTTCCTTACTTTCAAACTGACGGCAAATTTGACAATAAAAAATATGTCGATTTATTGAAAGGCAATAATATTGATGCAGATGCTTTTGCAGAAGGTATTCGCCAAAACCTTATTAATCAGCAATTAAAATTTTCTATCCAAGGTACGGATTTTGCCTTAGATAGCGAAGTTAAAGAATTTGCGGGATTAATGCTACAAAGCCGTAATGTACGTTTAGCATCATTAGACATTCAGCCATTCCTTGAAAAAGAAACGGCATCTGATGAAGAAGTGAAAGCGTTCTATGAGCAAAATAACCAAATGTTCATCGCGCCAGAGCAATTTAAAATTAGCTATATCCAATTAAATGCTCAAAAAGATTTTAATAAGATCAACATTACTGATGAAGAAGCAAAGGCTTACTACGATAGTAATATTGATGAGTTCACGGCAGCAGGACAGAAACAGTACAGCATCTTAGTCTTAGCTGATGAAGCAGCAGCTAAAGCGGCAGAAGACGAGCTGAAAAAAGGTGCTGATTTTGTTTCGTTAGTGAAAGAAAAATCTATTGATAGTTTCTCTAAGAAACAAAATGGTTCTTTAGGTTGGATAACTATTGGACAAGAGTTACCAGAGCTGGCTAATGCAAGTTTGACAGAAAAAGGTCAAATCTCTGAACCTGTTAAAATCAGCAATGGCTACGCAATTTTCCGCCTTGATGATGTCAAACAATCTGTTGTAAAACCATTTGATGAAGTGAAAACAGATTTACTGGCAAAAATGCGTGAAAATAAAGCAATTGATGATTTCTTCGCATTACAACAAAAAGTGAGTCAAGCTGCATCTAATGACAACGACACACTAGCTCCTGCTGCAAATGCGGGCAACGTGACTGTGGTTAATACGGATTGGTTTGATGAAAATACGGTTCCTGCACCATTAAATAATGAAAAACTCACCCAGTTAATTTTTGGTGGTTCATTAGTGGATGAAAATGGCCCAACAGGCATGAATTCAGACATGGTGACGTTAGGTAATGACAGTGCATTTATCGTGCGTGTAGAAGGTTACAAGCCTTCAGCAACCCAACCATTAGACAAAGTACGTGATCAAGTTGTTATGCTGGTTAAACAGCAAAAAGCATCACAAGCAATGAATGCAGAAGCCCAAAAACTTTTAGCTGCATTAAAAGAAGGTAAAGGCGAAGAAGCACTGAAAGCTGCTAACATTTCGTTTGGTAGTGAAGAAAGCATTGTTCACTCATCTGCAACAGATGTAGTACAAACCGCGATTTTCTCTATGCCAAAGCCAGCTGAAGGCAAAAAAGAGTATGGTATGACTAATGTACCAGGTACTAAAGTTGTCCTTATTCAATTAGATAGCGTAACAGACGGCAAACCAACATCTGAACAGCTAGAGTTTATGACTAATCTCTATCGCGCTCAGATGGGTGAAGAGGCGTTACAACTTATGTTACGTGACCTAAAAGATAACGCTAAAATTGAAATTTTTGATAAAGATTATCAATAATCGAATTTGAGTTATTACATTGAAAACCCAGCATAAAGCTGGGTTTTTTTATAGTTACTATTCTTGATAATTGAAGCAAATAACTTTGCCTTTCGAAAAATTCATATTTGAGAGCAAGCCCGACAATTTCTTGTAATGCTTCTTTTATTCATTTTTCTTTTTCCTGCCTTCTCGTAGTTCTCTTTTTATACAATTGATGATTTATCAGTATATTGGCATTCTTTTTCTGCATTCAGAAATCTCTGTTTGCTATTGAATTTAAAATTATTGAATAAAAGGAAATTATGATTATGAAAATGGATAAAAAAATGTTGTCAGGTTTTATGGCTTCTATCTGTCTTGCCTTGGGATTAGGGCTTTCTCCTTTCTCTTATGCAGAAGAAACACCAGCTTCAACACCAACAGTTACTATTGAAACTCACTCATCTGTTGCTCGTGATGCTAAAGAAAACAAAGCCAGTGCAGAAGGTAAAGTTAATTTAAATACAGCAACAGTAGATGAACTAATGGGATTAAAAGGGATCGGAAAAGCGAAAGCGCAAGCCATTATTGATTACCGCGAACAGTTAGGGCGTTTTACCTCTATTGATGAACTTGAAAAAGTTTTTGGAATTGGTATGAAGTTAGTTGATCAAAATCGTGATTTTATCGTTATTAATTAAGGTATTCATTCTTATACGATGTTGAGTATAAGTGATAGTAGAAACGTGAATATTGATTGAAAATCTCCGTGTTTCTCTTTGATTTTTATTTTGATAAGAGAAACACGTTTTCTTAGCGTTTTCTTTGTTAAAAGAAAACGAAATAAGCCTATATCAGAAATTACTAAATTTATTTTCTTGGCTATATTTATGGTATCGCAAAAAAACTTTATAAAAAGTTTATTAGAATAATCAAGAGGTAATAAATTGATATGAGTACGTTAATTAAAGTTTATGGCTTTCATTTAGATGTTTTTGAACATGTGAATAATGCGCGTTACCTTGAGTTTTTAGAACAAGCTCGATGGGATTGGATTGAGCAACATTTAGATTTTGATTGGTTTAAGCGCAATGGCTTGGCATTAGTGGTTGCTAATATCAATATCAATTATCGCTTACCTGCAAGTTTAGGTGATGAGCTACTTATTGATTGTGATGTTGCTGAAGTGGGAATTAAAAGTGGCGTACTTTCTCAAAAAATTGTGAGAAAAAAAGACGGTGCGCTTATCTCTGATGCATTAATTACTTTTGTTCTTGTTGATATCAATACCAAAAAAGCACTGACATTAACAGAACAGTTAAGAGAGAAGCTTGAATATGTACGTCAATCTTCCTAATACACAAAGAGAGTATTAGAGATCTCTCATTAAGTGCTTTCAAGCTAATCTAAGATGATTTAATGCAGTGATAATGTTTGATGAATTATCACTGCATAAGTGAATAGAATGGCAGGTAGCAGTGATAATGAGTAAGGTAATTCCAATGATTATTTAAGACCCACTTTCTGTTTCATTGTCTGCATAATTTGTGTTTTATCGGCTAAGTAGGTGTTTAATCCGCGTTGTCTTAAATGACAAGCTGCACATTCACCACAGCCATCCCCCTGAATACCGTTATAGCAAGTTAAAGTTTCATGACGAACGAAATCTAACTTTTTATAGTAATCAGCAAGAGCCCACGTTTCGGCTTTATCTAGCCACATTAATGGCGTGATAAATTGAATATCACGAGCAATACCTAAGCTGACAGCATGATTCAGAGCTTTTACAAATTCATCACGACAATCAGGGTAACCAGAGAAATCTGTCTCACAAACACCAGTGATGACACTCTCTGCACCAATTTGATAAGCGTAAATTGCAGCCAAAGTGAGGAAAAGGATATTTCTACCTGGTACGAAGGTACTAGGAATATCACTTTCTTCACTTTCTTTGAAATCAGGAACAGGAATATTGTCTCGAGTTAAGCTACTGATGGCGAGTTCGTTGAGTAAACTTACATCTAAAACTTTATGAGCGGTTGCACCTAGTAATTGACTAACTTTTTGTGCTACCTCAATTTCTTCTTTATGGCGTTGCCCATAATTAAATGTAATGCAATGTACTTCATCGTACTTTTCCAACGCTTGAATAAGGCAGGTTGTCGAATCTTGTCCACCACTAAAGACAACGACCGTTTTTTTCATCAGAATACTCCTGAATATTGAATTTCTATAAGGATTAGTACGCATAAAAGTACATATATTATGGCAATTTATTACCGATTTATCATTAGATGATTACTCTTATAGTAAGGGGCAGGTTATCATTATTTTTTGTAGGGGCATATTTTGAAGGAGTATCTATGTTAGATAAGATTGACCGTAAACTATTAGCGCTGTTACAGGAAGATTCAAGCCTCTCACTGAATACTTTGGCTGAGGCTGTTAACCTAACCTCAACACCTTGCTGGAAACGATTGAAAAGACTAGAGGATGAAGGGTATATTCGTAAGCGCGTTGCGCTGCTTGATAGTGAAAAAATCGGGCTAGGTCTAACAGTTATTGTTATGATTAGAACACAGCAACATAATAGCGAATGGTACGAACAGTTTGTTTCATTTGTTAAGCAAATGCCAGAAGTACTGACATTCTATCGAATGGCGGGTGAGTGTGATTATCTAATGCATGTTGAAGTAGTAGACATGAAAAGTTACGACCTATTTTATAAGCGTATGGTTAATGGCGTACCAGGTCTTATTGATGTGACTTCTAACTTCGCAATGGAAAAAATTAAATACACAACGGCAATGCCGATACCTGAATAAGGTTCATCTTTACCAACTGGCACTTTTATTTTTTGTATAACCTTAGGATTTAAGGCGTGGCTCTATTTTCACAGCTCAGTTGGTATTTTCTCAGTGAATGGCGTCGTTATGTAGGTGCCATTTTCTTATTGATGGTTATCGCAGTATTACAGGTGATCCCTCCAAAGATTGTTGGGATCATTGTGGATGGTGTCGATAACCATAGTCTGACGTTTAGCCAAGTGATCAACTGGATTGGCGTGATGGTATTAATTGCCCTCGCGGTTTATCTTTTGCGTTATTTTTGGCGTCTTTGGTTATTTGGTGCATCTTATCAATTAGCAGTAAAACTGCGGATGCAAATTTATCAACAACTTAATCAACAATCTTCTTCATTTTATCATCGTTATCGTACAGGTGATTTAATTGCGCGTACCACCAATGATGTTGATAAAGTGGTTTTTGCTGCGGGCGAAGGTGTACTGACCTTAGTGGATTCTATGGTTATGGGGCTTGCTGTACTTGTCATGATGAGTATTCAGTTAAGTTGGGAACTGACGCTGATTTCATTATTACCTATGCCAATCATGGCAATTTTGATTAAGCGATATGGCGATAAATTACATAGTCGCTTTAAAACCGCACAGGCACTTTTCTCTTCACTTAATAATCAAGCACAAGAAAGCTTGAGTAGTATTCGTATGATCAAATCATTCGGACTAGAGCAACAGCATGCCTCCCGTTTTGATGATGTGGCAAAAGAAACTGGACGACAAAATATGCGCGTTGCAAGAATTGATGCGTTATTTGATCCTACTATTTTTATGGCTATTGGTTTTGCCAATTTACTCGCTGTTGCTGGTGGCAGCTATTTTGTTATTAATGGCAGAATGACATTGGGTGAATTAACCAGCTTTGTGATGTATTTGGGGCAAATGATCTGGCCAATGCTAGCTTTAGCATGGATGTTCAATATTGTTGAGCGTGGCAGTGCTGCTTATAGTCGAATTAATAGTTTATTGGATGAAAAACTCGATATGGTTGATGGTGAATTATCACCAAAGCAAGGTCGAGGAGTATTATCCGTTAATATCAAACGTTTCCAATATCTCGAACAAACGACACAAACACTGAAAAATATTCAGTTCACATTATCACCCGGTGAAATGCTAGGTATTTGTGGTGTGACAGGAAGTGGTAAAAGTACATTACTTAGTGCCATTCAACGACTTTACGATGTCACCGAAGGTGAAATTTGTTTTCAATCAGTTCCTATTTATCAATTGAAACTTAATGAATGGCGAGCACGATTGGCTGTTGTTAATCAAACACCCTTCTTATTTTCAGACACCATCGCGGGAAATATTGCCTTAGGTCGTCCTGATGCGACAAAAGAAGAAATAGAGTCTGTTGCGAAATTGGCAAATATTCACGAGGATATTTTACGCTTACCTGAAGGGTATCAAACACAGGTAGGTGAAAAAGGTGTGATGTTATCTGGTGGACAAAAACAGCGTATTTCTATTGCCCGAGCACTATTATTGGATGCCGAAATTTTATTATTAGATGACGCATTATCTGCTGTTGATGGACAAACTGAATATCAAATTCTGCAAAATTTGTCACAGTGGCGAAAAGATAGAACATTAATTATCAGCGCTCATCGCTTATCTGCATTGGTTGGTACTACGAATATCTTAGTCTTAAAACAAGGTGAGATTATAGAGCAAGGTACACATCAGCAATTAATTTCAATACCAGGTTGGTATCAAGATATGTACCATTATCAGCAATTAGAGGCCGCGCTGGATGACGATGAATAAAAATAAATCCGTTAAAGCGTTGTTGCCTACATTAAAGCGTCTTTTGACTTATGGTAAAACCTACCGCAAATCCATGACATGGGGTGTCATTATGTTGTGGGTAGCCGCTGTTGCAGAAGTGGGGGGGCCATTAATTGTTGGCTATTTTATTGATGCAAAAGTTGCCACGAATAATGTGGAATTAATGTCATCATTAGGCCTAGCATTGGCTTTTATTCTTTTGCAGGTGATCGCCGCTACACTTCACTATTATCAGGCCATTGTGTTTAATCATGCCGCTGTTGGGGTTGTACAACAATTACGTACTGATGTAATGAGTGCGGCTCTAAAACAGCCATTAAGTGCTTTTGATAATCAGCCTGTGGGGCAGTTAATTTCTCGTGTAACAAATGATACAGAGACGATTAAAGATTTGTTCGTGAACGTTTTACCGACATTATTCCGAGCAATTGCTTTAGTGGTTGTAATGCTGATAGCGATGTTTTTATTAGAATGGCAAATGGCGCTTGTTGCAATGATGATATTTCCTGCGGTGATAGGTGTGATGATGCTTTATCAGCGACTAAGCACGCCAATAGTTCGCAATGTGCGCCATTTTTTAGCCAATATTAATGATGGTTTCCACGAAGTTATCAATGGCATGTCAGTTATTCAGCAATTTAGGCAGCAAGCTCGATTTGGTGAAAGAATGTCAGATGACAGCTGGCAACATTACCAAGCACGTATGAAAGCGTTAAAACTGGATGGTCTGTTATTACGTCCTTTATTAAGTATGCTCTCTGCGTTGGTTCTGTGTGGCTTATTAATGTTGTTTGGGTATCAGGGCAGTGCAGTTATTGGTGTTGGGGTTATTTATGCGTTTATTAGTTATTTAGGTCGATTAAATGAACCCTTGATCACATTGACATCTCAGCAATCGATTTTGCAACAGGCGGTAGTCTCTGGTGAGCGTGTTTTTGAGCTGATGGACGCACCTTTACAGCACTACGGTTCATCATCACATTCCATCACTCAAGGTAATATCGATGTTAACTCTCTTTGGTTTGCGTATCGTGATGAGCAATGGGTATTAAAAGATATCAATTTAACTATTCCTGCTCGTCATTTTGTCGCATTCGTTGGGCATACAGGGAGTGGCAAAAGTACTCTAGCAAGTTTATTAATGGGAAATTACCCTTGGCAAAAAGGAAATATCCATTTAGATGGGCAACCTTTAGAGGGCTATTCTCATACTGCATTACGCAGTGGTATTGCAATGGTGCAGCAAGATCCCGTTTTATTATCAGGTTCACTGCATGACAACATTACGTTAGGGCGTGAATGTGATGAGCCACATTTATGGCAGGTATTAGAAACAGTTCAACTTGATCAATGGGCTAAAGCCTTACCTGAAGGACTACAAACAGAACTCGGTGAGCAAGGTAGCCGCTTATCCGCTGGACAAAAACAATTACTTGCATTGGCGCGTGTATTATTAATACCTCCTCGTATTCTTATTTTGGACGAGGCAACAGCAAATATTGACTCAGGAACAGAACAAGCCATACAGAAGGCGCTAAAAGTCGTTAGAGAAAAAACAACACTGATTGTTATTGCTCACCGACTCTCCACTATTATTGAAGCCAATGAGATTGTGGTGCTTCATCGTGGTGCAATTGTTGAACAGGGTGATCATGCTAAGTTACTCTCACAAAAAGGGCGATACTATAATATGTATCAATTACAGCAAGTCAGAGAGTCTTTACAAGAACAAGAACCTGTTGAAGTAGAATAATAACCTTAAATAAAAAATATAATTTTAGAGGGCACATCATCTTTATGTATGTGTCCTTTTTTATTTCCTCATTATCTCGCTTTTATCAAAATAGCAGCCGTATTTTTGCACCAACTCGGTGAGTCTTTTCATTTTAACTATGTCAATAATTTAATTTCTTTTTAAATATCAATTAATTAAATAATGGCATGCCTTTTGCTTTTCTATATGAGCTTTGTTCTTTCAAATATCGACGAGGTTTATATGAAATATATCATCGCCATTATTAAGCCATTTAAATTAGAAGAGGTAAGAGAGTCGCTTTCTGATCTGGGTATCAAGGGAATGACAATCAGTGAAGTCAAAGGTTATGGACGACAAAAAGGGCATGCAGAGCTTTATAGAGGAGCTGAGTACGAAGTTAATTTTCTCCCCAAAGTAAAAATAGAACTCGCTATTTGCGATGAACAACTTGAGTCAGTTATGCAAGTGATTATGCAAGTGACTGATACAGGGAAGGTAGGAGATGGGAAAATTTTTGTTTTGGAATTATTGCAGGCAATCCGTATTCGTACTGGCGAGTCTGGTGATGAAGCACTTTAAAGGAGATATTCGATGAAACGCTTACTTTCTTTGTTATTAATGTTAGTGCTTACACACTTTTCTTCATCTGCATTTGCGACTGAAACAGTGATTGTTGATAAAGCTGATAACGGTTTTATGTTGATATGTACTGCTTTGGTCTTTTTTATGACTATACCCGGTATTGCTCTGTTCTATGGCGGGTTATTAAGAGGGAAAAACGTACTTTCTTTGATCACGCAAGTGATGATGATCTTCAGTGTCGTAGTTATTCTTTGGGTTATATTTGGCTACAGTCTGGCATTTACCGCAGGTAATAAAATTTGGGGTGGGTGGTCACTTACTTTTTTGAATAACGTATCACTAGATTCACTCTCTGGTTCAATTAATCAGTATGTACATATTGCTTTTCAAGGATCTTTTGCTGTTATCACTGTTGCATTGATTGTTGGTGCATTAGGCGAGCGAGTCCGTTTTTCCGCACTGCTTATTTTCACGGTTATTTGGTTTACGTTTTCTTATATCCCTATTGCGCATATGGTATGGGGAGAAGGTGGTTGGTTAATCGATGATGGCGCATTAGATTTTGCAGGGGGAACTGTCGTACATATTAATGCGGCTATTGCGGCTCTTGTTGGTGCTTACTTACTTGGTAAGCGACGTGATAGTCAGCATACAGCGCTTAAACCTCATAATTTACCAATGGTCTTTACAGGCACAGCGGTACTCTATATTGGTTGGTTTGGTTTTAATGCAGGCTCTGCTGGTAGTGCAAATGCGATTGCGGCTTTAGCATTTCTAAATACAGTAATTGCAACCGCAGGTGCTGTACTTTCTTGGACGGCATCAGAATGGATCACCAGAGGAAAACCTTCCATGCTAGGGAGTTGTTCTGGTTGTATTGCTGGATTAGTGGCGATTACACCTGCTGCTGGTACGGTCGGAGTGATGGGGGCTTTATTTATCGGTGTAATGGGGGGCATTATCGGGCTTTGGGGCGTTGTTGTTTTAAAGCGCTGGTTAAAAGCGGATGATGTTTGTGATGTTTTCGGTATCCACGGTACTTGTGGTATCGCAGGTTGCTTATTAACCGGGGTGTTTACGGCTTCATTCTTAGGTGGCGTGGGATATAGCGATGGTATGACACTCAGTAAACAAGTTTTAATTCAATTAATGAGTGTTGTGATCACCGTGATTTGGTCTGGTGTTGTCGCTTATACAAGTTTTAAAATCGCAGATAAGCTGGTGGGTTTACGTGTTTCAGAAGAGGAAGAACATGATGGATTGGATTTAACAACTCATGGTGAAAGAGCTTATCAACAATAATTGTCTATTCCCCCTCGTTTGAGGGGGGAATATGCCAAGATATTATTTTGAATGTTTAGTACGTTTTTGGCGAATAACCCCTTCTTGAACAGAAGACGCTACTAGTTGACCATTTGTATTAAAGAATTTACCTCTCACAAATCCTCTACCGCCTGATGCTGAAGGGCTTTCAATTACATAAAGTAACCAATCATCTACACGGAATGGGCGATGAAACCACATAGAATGGTCAATCGTAGCGACCTGCAAACTTGTATCCATAAAGCCTAAGCCATAAGGTTGGAGAGCGGTTGGTAAAAAATCAAAATCAGAAACATAACCAAGCAAGTATTGATGCAAGAAAGGATCTGATGGCATTTCACCACGACTACGATACCAAACATAGCGTTCAGCAGGTGCTTTAGAGTAGCCAAAAGGGCTAAAATATTGCACTGGACGCGCTTCAAAAGGTGTTTCTCGTAGTGCTAAAGATTTAATCGGCTCGGGTAATTTGGGTGCTAATTTCTTTAAAATCTCATGTTGTGAGATAAGTTCATTTGGAAAAGGAACATCAGGCATTATATCTTGATGTTCAAAACCTTCTTCAAATTCTTGAAAAGAAACGGTCATATAAAAAATAGGTTTGCCATGCTGAATAGCACTGACTCTACGAGTACTAAATGAACCGCCATCACGGATAAATTCCACATCATAAACAATAGGTTTATGGCTATCACCAGGACGTAAAAAGTAGCTATGAAATGAGTTGATATAGCGGTTATCAGCAATGGTCTGTTTTGCAGCGTATAGTGCTTGCCCTACAACTTGCCCACCAAAAACTTGAGGTAATCCTAGATCTTCGCTTTGACCTCTAAATAGACCTTCTTCTATTTTTTCAAGTGCCATCAAATTGATGAGATCTTTCAATGCTTGACTCATAGTGTACCTGTATCATTAGATCTGGTTATTTTTTATAAAGTTGATTATATACAATCCTAAGAAGATAAAAAATAATCTCCCTTTTTATCTTAGATGGAAATCTGATGATAAATAAACAGAGTTGATGAGATTATTGTTTACCCACTTATTGAATACTCTCTGATGAATTTATGAGAGGCAAAAAGAGCGTTAAAGGCAATTGAATAATCAGCGAGTGTAGATTTGGGTAATTAATCATCACTTAGGCTCACTTTCCTTGCTATTTGGATCAGTTTAAAACATAATGCGTGACGTCTTAGCAATAAGACAATCTATGGGGTCTTGTTGGTTCTCCCGCAACGCTAACTTGTTAACTCGGTCAGGTCCGGAAGGAAGCAGCCATGGCAGGTGTCGCGTGTGCCGGGATGTCGCTGGCAAGGCCCCACCCAATTTTTAGCCTTTCATAATATCTAATCTTTCATAATTATTATCTTCTAAGATTGTTATTTCCCCTTATATTTTTACTCTCCATACGTGTTTTTTGAGCGCTGTTTTCTTTGGGTTTGAGCGTCAATATTATTGAATAGAAAATAGTATGCTTAATGTATTAATTTATTATTGGAAAATTTACGGTTGTATTTATAAATGAAAGGAATATTTGAGTAAAGCAGTGCAGTCATGCCGTAATAAGTCAACGGCATGATGGTGTGTAATCATTCTACTGATAAGAAAACGTGAATAAAACGATATCTAAATTAAGAACTAATAACCCTACTACTATAAAAAATAAAAATAGCAAAAATAAAACTAAGGCAATTAAATAGAATTAGATTATCTTACAAATTTCCAAACAGACGCTGGAATTTTATCATATAGCTTATTCATTGTGAGTTCTGCTAAACGGTGGTCTGCTGCTGAATAAAACAGCTCCAGTTCATCATCAGAGAGTTCATATTTGTTTTTTTCAATCACACGTTCTAAAGTTTCGATTGAAGTACATTTTCTTAAACGCATTAGATAGTCTGTCTTAGTCATGTTGTCTTTTCTCTATTATTAAAATAAAACTACAGATAATTAAAATTACTTAATATAACTTTTTGGGTTTTTGGCAATGAGAGCTAAAAGTGATTGGTTTAACTCTTTCCAATTATTGATATCTGAGTAAGAAATTGATGTATTACCAAATAAACGATAAGTCTCTTCAAGGTACTCTTCTATAAGCGTATTAATTACATGTTTATCTGGGTGCTTAATCTTAAATTTCCAACTAAAGTCCATAATGTGTTCAATTAGAACATTAAGGTCAACGCTTTTTGTGCTACTCAGATCGTTGTGCCAAACTGTGCTTCCTTTATCTAATGAGCCTAAAGCTTGCTGTAATAGCTCTTCGCACAAAAACGACAATTCGGCTAAATCTACTTTTTCTGGTGAATATTCGTCCATAACATATCGTAATTGAATTAATAGAAAATATTCATTAATAATGATAAATACTTAAAGTTGAACTTATTAACGGGATACATCACATAATTCATTAATGGATTAATAAAAAACATAAACTTGAAAATGGGTGTTTATATTTACTCGTATGCTAAAAGAGTTTAATAATTATATTTATTATTTCTAACAAAGTAATAGCATATCGAAAGACAACACTAAACACTCAATTGCACACGAATGAGTTTAAAACTTATACAATAAGTATTTCTTTGCTTAATATAGCACTATTATTGCATAAGTCACTATCTGAACAACAGAAATTTGTCTATTTTCGTAAAAATTAAGAAAACCCGATTAAAGAGTATTTCTCTTAACTTGGTGATTTTATTTGTTTTTATTATATTTTAAATGTTTAAGCGTGTAAATGAGGCATAATTATCGTTGTTATTTATAAATAACAGAACTGCTTAATTTTGACAAAAAGTCATATATAAGAAAAAAAATAAAATGAATTTATTGATTAAAGAGATATTTCCTAAAAATAATATAATGAGATAAGTTTTCATTTAAAACAATACATCAATAGATAAAGAAAAAGGTCGCTTTCGCGACCTTTTTGGCATTACCACTCAAATTCATTCAAATTAGTGTGAATGATTTGGATGCTCTAAATCTTCATTTTTCTTCGCAAATCGTCTACGGATCACGACGAAGAAAATAGGAACAAAGTAGATAGCAAGAGAGGTTGCGGCAATCATACCACCGAATACACCTGTACCTACGGAGTTCTGAGCACCAGAACCTGCACCGTTACTTAATACTAGAGGAATAACCCCTAACATAAAGGCAAGTGAAGTCATTAGAATTGGACGTAGACGCATTCTAACAGAGTCTAACGTTGCTTCTATGAGTCCTTTACCTTCTTTCTCCATCAAGTCTTTGGCGAATTCAACAATCAAGATTGCGTTTTTCGCCGATAACCCAATGGTTGTTAAGAGCCCAACCTTAAAGTAAACGTCGTTTTCAAGGCCTCTTATTGATGTTAATGCAAGAGCACCAATAACACCCAGTGGAACGACTAACATAACGGAGAATGGTACTGACCAGCTCTCATAAAGAGCAGCAAGACAAAGGAATACAACTATCAAGGAAATGGTATACAGCGCAGGCGCTTGGTTACCAGATAAACGTTCTTGATATGACATTCCTGTCCATTCATAACCGATACCGCTTGGTAGTTTACTTGCGAGATCTTCCATCATAAGCATTGCATCACCACTACTTTGGCCTGGTGTTGCACTACCTTGAATTTGAACTGCTGGTAAACCGTTATAACGCTCTAAACGAGGAGAGCCGTATAACCAAGGATCTTTACTTGTATCAATGAACGATGAGAATGGAACCATCTGACCGACATTGTTACGAACATAAAGATTACCGATATCTTGTGGCAACATACGGTATTGTGATTCAGCTTGAACGTAAACTTTCTTAACACGACCACGGTCGATAAAGTCGTTTACATAGCTACCACCAAACATCGTACCTAATGTTGAATAGATATCACTGATTGCAACGCCTTGAGCTTGTGCTTTTTCTAGGTCGATATACAGACGATACTGTGAAGTATCTTCCTGACCATTAGGACGCACACCCATTAACATTTGAGGCTGTTGCGCTGCCATTCCTAGTAATTGATTTCGAGCTTCCATGAGTTTTTCGTGACCGAGGTTAGCTTTATCCACTAACTCGAATTCGAAACCACCCGCAGAGCCTAACTCAACGATAGCTGGAATGTTAAATGAGTAAACAAAGGCTTCCTTAATTTGGGATAATGCCATATTGGCACGTGCAACAATCGCCGGAACCTTGTCTTCATCTGCTTTTCGTTCATCCCAATCATTCAATACAACGAAGACCAGACCCATATTTTGGCCTTGACCACCGAAGCCGAAGCCACTTACGGTAAAGACCGATTTAACGAGTTCTTTCTCATCAGTATTGAAGTAGTCATTTACTCTTTCTAGTACGTCTTGTGTTTGTTCTTGTGTTGAACCCGCAGGCAACTGAACCATTGTCAGTAATACACCTTGGTCTTCTTCAGGTAAGAACGATGCGGGTAAGCGAATAAACATTAACGCCATACCTGCGACTAATAAAACGTAAATTAGTAAGTAACGACCTGTACCACGAAGAGTACGGGATACGCTATCAGTATAGTGGTGGCTACTCTTTTCAAAGGTACGGTTAAACCAACCAAAGAAACCTGTTTGCACACCGTGACTGCCTTTCGGTACAGGTTTTAACATCGTTGCACAAAGTGCTGGTGTTAAAATCAACGCAACGAAAACAGATAGAACCATTGCTGATACGATGGTGATAGAGAACTGGCGATAGATTGCACCTGTTGAACCACCAAAGAATGCCATTGGAATAAATACCGCAGAAAGTACTAGGGCGATACCGACCAGCGCACTTTGGATTTGTCCCATGGATTTACGTGTTGCTTCTTTAGGCGATAAGCCTTCTTCTTGCATAACACGTTCGACGTTTTCTACCACAACGATGGCATCATCCACCAGAAGCCCGATGGCAAGTACCATCGCGAACATCGTTAAGGTATTTATCGAATAACCAAACGCCGAAAGTATGGCGAAGGTTCCTAATAATACAACGGGTACTGCAATTGTTGGGATTAACGTAGCACGGAAGTTCTGTAAGAACAGATACATTACTACGAATACCAGCATAATTGCTTCAATCAGCGTTTTTACCACTTCGAAAATAGAGATCTTAACGAATGGCGTTGTATCGTAAGGATAAACAACTTCTAATCCCGCAGGGAAGAATGGCTCCATTTCAGCCAATGCTGCACGTACCGCGGTTGCTGTATCTAATGCGTTAGCACCTGTTGCTAATTTAATACCGATACCAGAAGCGGGTAGGCCATTAAAGCGAGCAATAGTACTGTAGCTTTCAGCACCCATTTCAACGATACCAAGATCTTTTAGCTTAACCTGTGAACCGTCGGTGTTAACCTTCATCAGGATATCGCCAAATTGCTCTGCGGTATTGAGTCGAGTTTGAGCAATAATAGATACGTTTAAACGCTGGCCAGGAACGGGAGGTGTTCCCCCTAATTGACCTGCGGCCACTTGGTTATTCTGTGCTCTAATCGCACCAATAACATCAAGTGTGGTCATGTTGTATTTCACCAGTTTATCTGGGTCTAACCAAATACGCATCGCGTATTGAGTACCAAATAACTGGGTTTCACCCACGCCGGTTACACGGCTTAATGGGTCTTTAATTGTTGCACCCACATAGTCTGCGATATCATCTTGTGACATTGAGCCGTCACTTGAGATGAAACCCGCAACCATCAAGAATGAACTTGAGGATTTATCAACACTAATCCCTTGTTGTTGCACTTCCTGAGGTAATAACGGCATGGCAAGTTGCAGTTTATTCTGCACCTGTACTTGCGCGATATCAGGATCAGTACCTGCTTCAAAGGTCAGAGTGATATTCATCATACCGGCTGAGTCACTGGTCGCAGACATATACACCATGTTATCGATACCATTCATATTCTGTTCGATAACTTGGGTAACAGTATTCTGCACAGTGGTGGCGTCAGCACCAGGATAAACCGCAGAGATAGAAATCGCTGGCGGTGCAATCGTTGGATACTGGGCAACAGGCAGTTTGATGAGTGCCAGAAGACCTGCGAGCATGGTAATTATCGCAATTACCCACGCAAATATCGGTCTATCTATAAAAAACTTAGGCATGGATCACCGACTCCTTATTGAGGATTCTTAGCTGGCTCAGTTTGTTCAGGTGATGGCTTCGCATCTAAATTCTCTTCTTGAGCTGTTACTGTCATTTTTGGTTTTGCTTTTTGCAATCCAGAAACGATAACGCGCTCACCAGCCTGAACACCACTATTAACGAGCCATTTATTACCAACAGCTTGTGACACTTCAATGGTACGAACTTCAACAACATTGTCTTTATTCACAACCATTGTTGTCGCTTCACCACGCGCTGTACGAATAACGGCTTGTTGTGGGATCAAAACTGCATTTTGACGAATACCATTCTCTAATTTAGTACGAACAAACATACCTGGTAGTAATTCCCCATTCGGGTTAGGTACGATAGCGCGCATTGTAATTGAGCCTGTTGTTTCATCAACAGTCACATCAGAAAATTCTAAATGCCCTTTCTGTGCGTAAGCTTGCCCATTCGTCAGTGTTAAATGAACAACGGGTTTACCTTGTTCTTGACGAATAATGCCGCTTTCAATTTCATTTTTTAATTTCAGATAATCTTCGCTCGATTGTGTCACATCGACATAAATCGGATCGATTTGCTGAATTGTTGTCAGTGCAACTTGTTGACCTTGGGCGACTAAAGCGCCTTCAGTTACGGTTGATTTGCCTGAACGACCTGAAATTGGTGATGTTACTTTGGTGTATTCAAGATTGATTTTTGCGCTTGTCACTGCTGCTTCTGCTGCTTTAACTGCGGCAGCCGCTTGTGCATATTGTGATGTTGCGGCATCAAAATCTTGTTTACTGACGTAATTCGTACCTAGTAGCGGTTTATAACGCTCTACAGTGAGACGCGCAATTTCAGCATTTGCTTTCGCTTTTGATAATTCAGCTTGCGCACTATTTAACGTTGCTTCAAAAAGAGCTGGGTCGATTTGATACAGTGATGTACCTGCTTCTACATAGCTACCTTCTGTATAGTTACGCTTTAAAATAATGCCGCTAACTTGAGGGCGAACCTCAGCAATACGGAAGGCTGATGTACGACCTGGTAAATCAGTAGTGATTGTCAGAGCTTGCGCTCCTAACGTCACAACACCTACAGCGGGTGCAGGAGGTGGACCTCCAGCAGACTGTTTAGCTTTGTCGTCACATCCAGCAAGAACCAAGCTGCCTGATAGCACTAACAGAGCCAGAGGCAAAACCCCTCTGTTTTTTCGCATAAGAAAACCTCTATTCAAACGTTGTTTCCCGGGATAAAAATAATTAAGTTGATGATTGATTGCGATGTATAGTACAAACATACATGAATGTATGTAAATTAACTTCAGTCAAAATCGAGGATTAATGGCACGAAAAACTAAACGGCAGGCACAAGAAACAAAACAGCAGATTATTGATGCTGCACTTAGGCTGTTTACTGTGCAAGGCGTTTCTGCCACATCACTTTCAGATATTGCAGCAGCGGCAGGTGTTACCCGTGGCGCAATATATTGGCACTTTAAAAATAAAGTGGATTTATTTACTGAAGCGTGCGAACTCACCGACTTAAAAATAGAATCTTTAGAAATAGAGTATCAATCAAAATACCCAGATGATCCACTATTTGTATTAAGAGAATTGCTTATTTACATATTGACATCAATTGTCGAAGATCCCAAACATAATGCACTTTTAGAAATATATTTCCATAAATGCGAATTTGTCGGTGAAATGACACCAATTGTTGAAATTCGCAGAGAATTGTGTGCAGCGGATCACTCTAGAATAGAACAGTCTTTATCTCGTTGTATTGAAAAAAAACAGCTTCCTACGGACCTTAATTTAAGAAGAGCCGCCATTATGTTAAGAGCCATGATGACAGGTCTTGCCGAAAATTGGTTATTTTCACCAGAAAGTTTTTCTATCAAAGATGAAAGTCAATATTTGGTTGATAGCTTTATTGATATGATAAAGCACAGTGCAAATATGAGAATATCTGCGACCTCTTAATTTATTTTTAAACAAAAGGAAGACATTCATGAGTAAGGTGTTAGTTATTGCTAATGGTGCAGCTTATGGTAATGAATCATTATTTAACGCACTGCGTTTATCGATTACATTAAAAGAACAGCATCCAGAAACTCAATTAAATATTTTTTTAATGTCTGATGCTGTGACTGGGGCTTTAGCTCGTCAACAACCTAAAGAAGGCTACAACTTACAGCAAATGCTGGAAATTTTAACAGCGCAAAATGTGCCTGTTAAGTTATGTAAAACCTGTACAGACACCCGTGGTATCAGTGATTTACCACTTGTTGATGGTGCAGAATTAGGAACTTTAGTTGATTTAGCGCAGTGGACACTAGATGCTGATAAAATCCTGACTTTCTGATCACTATTTCGTTTTCTCAGGCGAGAAACACCCCAAGCAACTTGTTCTGTTTACACTGCCAATTTAAAGCAATTGGATTATACTAAGAGACAGTTTTTCAATATTAATTGAACAAGTTGCTTAACCATGTGTACAAAAACTCTTTTTTCTCAATTTAATAGTCAAATAAAGACAGTTATTACAGCCTCGATTATTGTCTTTATTCTTTGGAGCCTTTCCATTACCGCTGTTTTAGCCGCGGTACCGAGTAATTTACCGACTCAAGAAAGCATTCAAAATCAGCTTAATTTATTAAACAAGCGCAGTGAGTTAAGTGCAGAAGATAAATTAACTATCGCTGATCTTGAGCAATCGCTTTTATTACTTGACGATATTCAACAATTAGAGAAAAAATCGACAAGCTACAATAAAACAATCGATCAATTACCAGAAAAATTGCGTAGTACTCAATATCAACTCGATCAATTAAAACAAAAAGTCGCTAATAAAGAAGGTGACGATTATAAAAAATCATTAGAGGCTTTACCGCTTGCAACATTAGAATCTCAACTTGAAACGGTATTACAGTCATTACAAAAATCGCAAGATGATTTAGCCAACTACAGTAATGAGCTTATTGTATTACAAACACAACCTGAAAGGGCGCAATCTGTTTTATTTAGTAATTCAGAAAGACTGCAACAAATAAGAACCTTGTTGAATAAAAGCAGTGCTGATAAAGCACAAATGCGCACTTCGACAGTGCAACTGTTGCAATTAGAACAATATTATCTTCAACAACAAAATAATTTTCAAAAGCGAACTCTCCAATCAAATGTGCAACTGCAAAGCTTATTGCAACTACAGCGAGATTATAGTTCTGCTTATATCGACCTTTCACAAGAGCATGCTCAATTACTTCAGGATGCTATCAATGATAAACGCTTAGATAGCTCAGAGGAAACAGCCAAAGAAGCCCAAAGTACAGGGCTTGAGAATCAGATCATTAATAATGATCCATTTTATTTGGCACAAACAGAAATCAATAAACAGCTTAGTGATAAGTTGATTGTTACCACGCAAAATAATAACGATTTAAATCGCCATAGCTTACTAGTCAAGAATCGCTTAGATAGAGCCATTCAATCTGAACGTAATTTAAAAGAACAAATTGATGTGCTTAAAGGCAGTTTATTGCTGTCACGTATTCTGTTTGAAGAACAAGTTGATTTACCCGATGGTATATTTATTAATAACCTGCCTGATAAAATTGCCGATCTGCGATTAGAACAATTTGAAATAAACAAGCAACGTGATCAAATCATTCAACCTAATATTTATATTGATCAGTTGATGAAAGAGTATCAATCAACACATCCTGAAACCTCTGACGCTAATGCGCAAAAAGAGTTACGCAATGCTTTGGAACTATTAGTTGATGCTCGTAGAGAACTGCTCGATAAACTGAATAACCAATTAGGCAATCAAATTTCGGGTTCGATTAATCTCCAAATGGATCAGCAACAATTACGCAGTGTGGTAAGTTCACTCGAAAACACATTGGCTCAGCAAATTTTCTGGGTAAGCAGTAATAAGCCGATTAACCTAAATTGGTTTTCAACATTCCCCGCTCAGGCTGTTGCCGAATTTCAAGGTCTTAAACTTAACTGGTCAAATGAAAATCTGCTGATCGGGGCTAAGAAATCACTTCCTATACTTATTGCACTTATTTCGTTCAGTTTGTTGATTATTTGGCAACGTAAAAAGCTAGATGTGCAATTTGAAAAACTGAATGCGGATATTAATAAGCTTAATAAAGACTCACAACTGCATACGCCATTAGCATTAGGGATTGTATTTATAAAAACATTACCCCTTTCTTGTATTGTATTAGCAATAGGGTATTGGCTAATTAATAGCTTTAATGTTCAGCAAGAATTTATTTGGTCTTTTGCATGGCAATTTGCGGTATTTTGGCTGATGTTTGAATGGTCTTATCGCTTAATGTCTGACAATGGTGTTGCAGTAAAACATTTTAAAATTCCTCTCGAACGCGTTCAGCAAAATCGTAAACGTTTATTACGATTATCACTGCCAATGTTGCCAATTATTCTGCTTTCAGCTTATGGCATTAATAATCCATTGCTGTTGGTGGGTGATGTTATTGGGCAATTGGTTGCGATTATTTCATTATTTGGTATTAGTTTATGTGCATTGCCATTTTGCCGTGAAATGTGGCAAGAAAAGGGCAATCATGTTGTTAGAACGGTCGTCATTACCTTATTAACGTTTTCACCCCTTATTTTAATGGGATTGGTTATTTTTGGTTATTACTACACCGCATTGCGTTTAGCAAATCGTTGGATTGATAGCTTATATCTACTCATGCTGTGGTTTATTGCTTATCACGCCAGTTTGCGCGGCTTAACTGTTGCGGCTCGACGCCTTGCCTATCGTCGTGCACTTGAGCGTCGACAAGCAATGCTTAAAGAGAAAAAAGAAGGCGAAGATAACAGTCTTGAACCTATTCAAGAACCACCAATGGATATGGATCAAATCAATCAACAATCATTAAGACTGACAACGATGATCTTATTTATCATCTTTGCTTCTAGTTTCTATGGAATTTGGTCTGATTTTATTACGGTCTTTACCTATTTAGATGGAATAACGCTCTGGAGTTACACTTTACCGACAGAACTCGGAAATGTTGTTAAGGCAGTGACTGTTGCAGATCTATTATTGTCTGTTTCTATTATGGCAATTTCTTGGTTTATGACACGAAATTTACCAGGTTTATTAGAGGTATTAATTTTATCTCGTATAAAATTGCAACAAGGTGCTTCTTATGCGATCACAACCATTTTGACCTACATTATTATTGCTATCGGAACCATCGTATCACTGGGAATATTAGGTGTAGCATGGGAAAAACTGCAATGGTTAGCCGCAGCTTTAACAGTTGGTTTAGGGTTTGGTTTACAAGAAATATTTGCAAACTTTGTGTCTGGCTTAATTATTTTGTTCGAAAGACCCGTCAGAATTGGTGATACGGTTACTATTGGTACTTATTCCGGTACGGTTAGCCGAATTCGTATTAGAGCAACGACAGTGACTGACTTTGATCGCAAAGAAGTGATTATTCCAAATAAAGCGTTTGTAACTGAACGGCTTATTAACTGGACATTATCTGATACGGTGACACGTATTATTATTCAAGTGGGTGTTGCTTATGGATCTGACCTCGATAAGGTCAAAGAGATCTTAATGAAGGCCGCTAAAGATAATGCCAGAGTGATGACTGAACCAGAACCTATGGTGCTATTTACTGAATTTGGGGCAAGCACCCTGAATCATGATTTGCGTTTTTATGTCAGAACATTAGGTGACAGAAATATTGCAATAGATGAAGTTAACCGCGCTATTGATAAGCTGTGTAATGAAAATAATATCAATATTGCGTTTAACCAACTTGATGTCTATTTGCATAATAAACAAGGTGATGAAGTACAAGAGATAAAACGTCCTCTTGATGGCTCAACACCCGAAGCCAATACGCCTTTTGCTTAATTAAAGGGATGAATGAGTAGATTGTGCCGCTAATTTTTTTTCATAATCTTGGCGCACAATCTCGAGGGCTTCTAGTGCTGTTTTAGGATCAATATGGTGGCTTTCAAGTAAATAGATAAGATCGACTGCCAATTGAACAGACTCTGGTGCTTCTTTTAAACTCATTATCACTCCCTTTAAAATTTATCTTCTTGTTTCTCAATGCTCTTTTCGATAGAGAACAGGGCATTTTTGCAGCGCGCAAGGCGATTTTCAAGAGCGGCAATCTCTTTTTGTAACTCTTGTTGCTTCATAAAGCTCTGTGCCTGCGTTAATGAAAGCTCTCTATCTTGGATCATGGCTTGTAATCGGCGCTCATAATCCTGGTGTTGGGCAAGCTTTTGGTATAAATCGACACTTTTTTTTCGTTGAGTAAGCTGGTTCTCTTGCTTTCTTAGTGTTTGTGTCGATAATTCACGAGTTAATGCTTCAATTTGTTGTAGGATTTGTGTGGCCAGAAATTTAACTTGCTGGCTTCGTTGTGCCTCAACACAAGCGATTAACTGGGTAAAATTATCGCGGATCTGTTGCATGTAGCCACCAAGGGAATCACTTCGGCGGTGGAATAGTGTCGTGTCGAAGCAAGGTGCTGCAATTTTTTTGTTTGCAATAGGCGCCACTGTTTCGGCTAGATTGTCTATCTGTTTTTTAAATAAGCTTAAAGGATCAGGTTTATTCATCTGGTTCTTGCCCCTGTTTTGATAAAAACATGAATTGACTTAAAGCAACAAAAAAGAGTTGTTAATTGGCTTTCTGTTGCATTTTAACGGCATATTGCATAGATTCTATCGTTTCGTTTTTTATTATGGCACTGATTATGACTGCTAACGCGCAACAACTGCAATTTATTAAAGACAGTATTGAAACCATTCCTGATTATCCAAAAGAAGGGATATTATTCCGTGATATCACTACATTATTGGATAATCCTGCTGCATATCAGGCAACCATTGATTTATTGGTAGAACACTATCAAGGTCAGGGTATCACTAAAGTTGTGGGTACCGAAGCGCGTGGCTTCCTATTTGGTGCTCCTGTCGCTTTACGCCTAGGTGTTGGTTTTGTTCCTGTTCGCAAAAAAGGTAAATTGCCTCGCGAAACGCTCAGTGAAACTTATGATCTGGAATACGGCACAGATACTTTAGAGATCCACAAAGATAGCATTACGGATCAAGACAAAGTATTAATGGTTGATGATTTACTAGCAACAGGTGGCACCATTGAAGCAACTGCTCGTCTGATCCGCCGTTTAGGTGGCACTGTGACAGAAGCTGCATTCATTATCTGCTTACCTGATTTAGGCGGTATCGAACGCTTAGAAAAACAAGGTGTTCACAGCTTTACACTGGTTGATTTTCCAGGACATTAATATCTTCACTGTTTAGAGAAGGACTAATTAAGTTCTTATCGTAAACACAAGTAAGAGTGCGGGTGTTTATATATCATTTATAATTTTTTCTATTTTTATAAATGTATATTGCCCGCACAATTGTTACCTCTTATCTTTACCTTAAATTTCTGCTGGTTCTTTCATCAATATCTCATTTGTTTCTTACAGATCTCGCTCAATAGGCTGCCCCTGTGTTAGCATAGAGACAAATCTCGTTCAAATTTAGCGGAATCAATGAGCTATCAGGTACTTGCCCGTAAGTGGCGCCCACAAACTTTTAACGATGTTGTCGGTCAACGTCATGTGTTGACGGCTTTAGCTAATGGTCTTGATCATCAGCGACTTCATCACGCCTATCTTTTTTCTGGCACACGAGGTGTCGGAAAAACCACGATTGCCCGATTATTTGCTAAAGGGCTCAATTGTGAAACAGGTATTACGAGTAAACCTTGTGGTCAATGTGCAAATTGCCTTGAAATAGAACAAGGGCGTTTTGTCGATTTAATTGAAATCGATGCTGCATCTCGTACTAAGGTAGAAGATACCCGTGAACTGCTGGACAATGTGCAGTACGCGCCAGCACGAGGACGCTTTAAGGTCTACTTGATTGATGAAGTTCACATGCTTTCTCGTCACAGTTTTAATGCGCTACTAAAAACATTAGAAGAACCGCCAGAGCACGTTAAATTCTTATTAGCAACGACCGATCCACAAAAATTACCTGTTACGATTTTATCGCGTTGCTTGCAATTTCATCTGCGAGCATTAGATATTGATCAAATTGCGACACAACTCGAAAAAGTGCTTTCAGCAGAGCATATTGAAAATGATGTAAGAGCGCGTCAACTTATTGCACGTGCCGCTGATGGCAGTATGCGAGATGCATTAAGCTTAACAGACCAAGCTATCGCAAGTGGTGAAGGTGTTGTCAGTGCAGAAGTGGTTAGCCAAATGCTTGGCACTATTGATGACGCTCAGCCTTTAGCATTGATTGAAGCGCTAGTAAAAGCGGATGGTCAACAGGTTATGTCGCTGGTTAATGAAGTTGCTTCAAGAGGGACTGACTGGGAAAATTTCTTGGTTGAAACACTCTCATTACTGCATCAAATTGCGATGTTACAGTTATTGCCTAGTGAAGAAAATCCTCAAGAGCAATTTACTCAAGAACGCCTACGTTTATTGGCAAAATCTGTTTCTCCACAAGATTTACAACTCTATTATCAAACCTTATTAGTAGGGCGAAAAGAACTGGCTTATGCGCCAGATAGACGCATGGGTGTTGAAATGACTCTGCTACGTGCGCTTGCTTTTCATCCTAAAACAGTGATTGATGAAATACCTTCTGCGCCATTAGCACAAACTTTACCTTCAGCATCATTGCCTACAAATAGAATGTCTGAACATTATGCCCCGCAAACTGTGCAGACTCATTCGCCTCAAGTGGATCACCCATCTTCTTCACCAATAGAAAATAGTGCTTCATTAGGCAATAGCCCCGCAGCACAACTTTTAAGAGCAAGGCAGGCAATAAAGGGGACGGAACAACAAACCCCGCCAAAAAAGTCTGAACCGGCGACGCCTAATCGGGCTAAGCCGGCTGCTAGTGCATTAGAGCGGCTAGCAGCCGTGAGTGAAAAACGCCAGCAAGTTGCGAAACGTCAGACTAATGCGCCTGAAAAAAAGAAAAAAGAAGAGTATCAGTGGCGTCCACAAAACCCTGAGTTAATGTCAACGCAAGAGGTTGTTTCTTCACCAAAAGAGATCAAAGAAGTTCTCGAATATGAGAAAACACCTGAATTAGCAGCCAAAATTGCTAAAGAGTCGCAAGAAAGAGATGCTTGGGCGGCTGAAATTGACAAAATGCTACTCCCTAAATTGGTGCAACAACTGGCATTAAATGCGTATAAAGAGACAGTAAACGAAGAAAACGTTATTTTGCATTTACGAACTAAACAGAAACATTTAAATTCAGCAAATGCGTTACGCACGCTTACTAATGCGTTAAGTGAATTGCATGGAAAAGCAATTTCACTCACAATTATAGAAGATGATGATCCAGCGGTAAAAACACCGTTGGAGTGGCGACAAGCCATTTATGATGAAAAATTGGCGTTATCGCGTCAATCGATTATTACGGATAAAACGATTCAAACATTACAGCAATATTTTGATGCTGAATTGGATGAAGAGAGTATCCGACCTGTTTAATCGCAACATGTTGTATGACTTCATACTGTGTGGCTTTTACAAAGAGAGACAATTATGTTCGGAAAAGGTGGTTTGGGTAATCTGATGAAGCAAGCCCAACAAATGCAAGAAAAAATGCAACAAATGCAAGAAGAGATCGCAAACTTAGAAGTGACAGGTGAATCTGGCGCTGGCTTAGTTAAGATCACTATCAATGGTGCTCATAATTGCCGTCGTGTTGAAATCGATCCTAGCCTGCTAGAAGATGACAAAGAGATGCTGGAAGATCTGATTGCTGCTGCCTTTAATGATGCTGCGCGTCGTATTGATGAAACACAAAAAGAAAGAATGGCCTCTGTTTCTAACGGTATGCAATTGCCACCAGGCTTTAAGATGCCATTCTAATGCAAACCAGCCCACTTCTTGAATCATTAATGGAAGCGTTGCGTTGTTTACCCGGTGTCGGGCCTAAGTCAGCGCAACGAATGGCTTTCCAACTACTTCAACGCGATAGAAGCGGTGGTATGCGACTTGCACAAGCACTCACGCGTGCAATGTCTGAAATCGGTCATTGCTGTGATTGCCGAACTTTTACTGAAGAAGAGCGTTGCACCATCTGTGCCAATGTTCGCCGTCAGCAAAATGGGCAAATTTGTGTTGTCGAAAGTCCTGCGGATATTCATGCTATCGAGCAGACAGGGCAGTTTGCGGGGCGATACTTTGTCTTAATGGGGCATTTATCCCCTTTAGATGGTATCGGTCCTATGGACATTGGTTTAGATAGACTAGAAGAGCGCTTAAGCCAAGAGACGATTTCTGAAGTGATCTTGGCAACCAATCCGACTGTTGAAGGTGAAGCTACTGCCAATTATATTGCTGAAATCTGTGCTCAGTATGATATTACGGCAAGTCGGATAGCTCACGGCGTTCCAGTGGGCGGCGAACTTGAAATGGTTGACGGTACAACGCTTTCACACTCTATTGCTGGACGCCAAAAGATCCACTATTAACATCATAAATATTTTATTTAAAAAGCACCTTTTACTTAATGTAATAAGGTGTTTTTTTTCATCTAAAATCGCGTAAATGTTCTAAAATTTAATTTAAAACACTCTATTTAAAACCTCAAAACCTGTTTTTTTCAGAAATATCTTTATCTTTCTCTTATCGCTTTTTTCTTTCTGATGAATTTTGCGTCTTTATGTTACATTAATCATTATCATGAAAAATAATAACTGAATGATGGAGCATCCCATGATCCCTGACGTAGCCTTGGTTGATAACAGTGAACAACGTACCCCTCTGATCTTAGTGCTAGATAGCTCTGGCAGTATGTATGGTCAACCTATTCAACAATTAAATGAAGGGCTTAAATTACTCGAACAAGAACTCAAAAACGATGTGATTGCGGCTAAACGTGTACGTATTTTAGTGATTGAATACGGCGGATATGACCAATGTACGGTTCATGGTGATTGGAAAGATGCTATGGATTTCACAGCTCCTGTTTTAGAAGCTAATGGCACAACCCCAATGGGACAAGCCATTACTTTAGCGCTTGAAAAAATTGAAGCAGAAAAACAGCGCTTTAAACAAGCAGGTGTTGCTTATACACGACCTTGGCTATTTTTAATGTCTGATGGGGTTCCTACAGATCAATGGGAACAGGCTGCACAGCTTTGTCGCCAAGCAGAAGAAAGTCAAAAAACAGCGGTATTTCCTATCATGGTTGATGGTGCGTCAGCAGAAGTTATGGGAAGCTTTAGCCGTAATGGTGTTAATGGTGTGAAAATGCTTAAAGGGCTGCAATTTAAAGAACTGTTCTTGTGGCTAAGCGCCAGTATGCAGGTTGTTTCACAATCTACACCAGGCGGTACGGCACAATTACCTTCAACTGATTCTTGGGCGAGTGTACCTGTTTGATGAATGATTGGTTAGCTTATGGGGCATCTGTGACAGGCATTGCCCATCAAGAACGTCAAATTCCCTGTCAGGATGCTTATTTTATTCGTCGTAAAGGTGAATATCTTATCGCTGCTGTTTGTGATGGTGCTGGTTCTTCTCGTTATAGTGAACAAGGCGCTCAGCTCGTTGCTCGGTTATTTACGCTACGTATTACAGAGTGGCCAAACATTGATGTGTTAACCGAAAAACAGATAACACAAGGGGCTAAACAACTTATTGAAGATATTCGCCTCCAACTGGCTGAATATGCAGAAATAAAGCAGTGTGCGCTTAATGAATATGCATCAACACTGGTTGCATGTTGGGTTGGTGATGATAGTGGCTATTTATTCCATTTGGGTGACGGTATTGCTGTGGTGGAATACTGTGATGGTACAAGTTATGTATCACAGCCTGAAAATGGAGAATATGCGAATCAAACTTGGTTTGTGACGTCAGAAAATTGGGAAGCGCATTTACGCGTTATTCCTCTAAATAAACCAGTAAAACAAGTTATTTTGATGTCTGATGGTGTACAGCCTTTTGCCATGAATAAAGTAGGTGATGCCCTTTATGAACCGTTTATCACCCCTGTTATTCGTTATTTAAAAACCGTATCAGAAGAGAGTGGAAGTGAGGCATTAGCAGGGACTTTAGCTGATCCTCGAACACATTCGATCACAGGCGATGATAAAACCTTAGTTATTTGCATCAGGGATGAAGAGTTGTGGTAAAAGCGAGAAAGAAAGGGATAGTTCAACCAGTATCTAGGCAATTGCAAGATGAAAACGGTAAGATTTATCAAATAGGTGATTTGATAAAAAGCGGTGGTGCGGGTAGCGTTAGCCATATTAATAATGCACCTTTCCAAGTCTCAAAAATTTATCATGATAAAATTGATAAAGCCTATTATCTGAAAAAGATCACGGCAATGCAGAAGTTAGAACCTGCATTAAAGCCCGTTTCTGTTAACGATACGCCTATTATCCAACTCGCATGGCCTCAAGCACGTTTATACAATAGCCAAAAGCAATTTGTTGGCTTTGTGATGCCTGAACTTGATGTTAAAAATACTATTGAGTTGGAATACATTCTTCAAGAACGCCAAGCCAAAGCGCATGGCTTACCCACGGGAATGGGGGCGAAAGTGAGTCTCGCATATAACCTTTGCTCATTGATTGATGCTTTACATCAGCAAGGGCACCGTATTATTGATATGAAACCGCTGAATTTGCGGTTTTATAAATCAAGTCTGTATATGTCTCTTCTCGATTGTGATGGATTTAGTATCCAAGGCGATAATACGCGTTTTCCTGCTGGGCAATTTACTGTTGAATATCTTGCCCCTGAATTTCAAGCAAAACAAACCGTTCCAGAATCTCAAGAAGAGTGGCAAGACCGATTTGCCTTAGCCGTCATTATTTTTCAGTTGCTTAATTTTGGTATCCACCCTTTTAGTGGTCGACCTAAAAATGACACTGTACCTACGGATATACCAAGACGTATTGCGGGGCGTTTTTATGGTTATGGCATAAAGGCGCATAATTTGATCACCCCAAATGTCGCCAGTGGACATAAACAATTACCTGATAAGCTAAGAACTCTCTTTGATAAAGCATTTTCAGGCACACCTTCGCAAAGACCAAGTGCAAAAACATGGACGACAGCACTTTATGAATATGCACAACCCGAAAAGCAACAGTTAGTCATTTGTCAAAAAGATAAAAACCACCAGCATTTTGCAGGTAAAGCTTGCGCAGCTTGTGCAAGAGAGGCGAAGTTACAGCAAGTTGCAATTACTCAGAAACAAAACCAAACGCAACGTGAGCCAATTCGTCAAAAAAGAGTACAAAATGCGAATATCCGACAAGCGCCAACTCAAACTACGCCAGCGAAACCTACTCAACCGCCTGCGATATTTATTGCGGTTAAAAATGCAATAAATCAAGTACCCAAAGTTATATTACATACAGCTATTGCCATGATAGTCCCTGTATTTTTGGGTTTATTACTGATGAATTTTATTCCACAAGGAGCCAGCAGTGGTTTAGGTTCTAGCTGGATCACAGATTTAATCAAAGCGGATTATATTGAGCAAATACTAATAACGATGTTGAGTGTGATGTTTTTAATGGTTTTAGCCATTATCTTGTTAGTTCTTTTTGTTTTCCCTTCAATGCATATTTTGAAAAGAAAGCCATAATTTAGGGAAAATAACATGAAAAAAAGAATAAAGCTGATCCTGATTATTATTGGCGTTATAACGTTACTGTTCCCTTTCTGGTTGCCAGCCTTCTTAGTTTCAACCTTTAGCTTGATTGATAGTTTTAATAGTAAAATTCTCCCCTCATCTGTTCGCTTTGATGAGCGTAATTTCTTACTGGGATTATGGTTAGGCTCTCTTATTATGACGATTGTTATGTTATTGCAATCGTGGCGAGCTAAAAACATTTACTATTTATGTGGTGGTGGATTAGTCCTTTTAATGGCGCTGGGGGTGTCATTTTCGGTGATACCCAAGAGTGAATTAGAAGATCGTCGTCGCTTTGTTTTACAAAATATCGAACAATCTGAATGGCAAAATTATCATTATTTTGTTGTTAATAGTGAAAATGAGATCCGTAACATTATTCGGTCTAATCAACCGAAAGCTCTGGCATCTATTAGCGCTATTGAGAAAGCGCGAATTGCTTTACCAGGATTGGATTATTTTAGTGATGATGTGACTGCGGCGACAAAAGCGAAAGAAGCTTATTTAATTCATACCAAGGGAACATCAGAACGTGCGGAAGCTGTAAAAACACTCAATTTTTATGGCGACTGGCTATTAAATCAACCTGAGATTATGGTCGCTCAGGCATTAGCTTCCCTTTCAAATAGTAATGATGCTCAATTAACGCAATCAGGTATTAATGTTATTGCCGTTGCGCCATTATCACCTGAGGCATGGCAAGTTTTATCACTTACTTATATCGCCCATCGTTCTTTGGATGCACAAATTGAAAAAGCGATGTTAGCTTTAATGGTGGCAGATACGCTCAAACAGGCTAAGCAAGGTCATAATGATATTTCAGCGCAACAATTGTTGAAAAAAGCAATTTCAGAGCTTACTGAGAATCAGCGTCAGGTTTATCAGATATTACAAGCGCGTGTTATTGAAGATCGTTTTTATCGACAAAACAGTACACCACCAGAAGAAGTCACTAAGCTTGCTAATCAGCGATTACCAGTGAGTAATGCAATCAATAATGATTTAACCACTTATCTTGAAATGCAATCAATGATGGGAAAAGAGTATCCTGGAGAAGTGATTGTTGAATCACCTAATGAAGTGAAAAACTTAACTGAGATCCGTTATCCAACAATCAGAAAATATATCCCTCGTGCAGATGTTATTTTATCCGTTGATGTCGATCCTCAAGGGCGTATTTCAGGGCTTTGGGTGCAAAACAGTAGTGGTGTTGATGCTTTCGATGATCAAGCAGTGAAAGCGGCTCGTCATTGGCGTTTTATGCCAAACAAAGACGGATATCGCCAACGTGTGACAGTTCGTTTTGAAAGTACCCGTCTAGGTTGGAAAGAGTATGCGGTTAAGCAACAATCAACATTGATAAAACTGGTTAAAGCTTATGCGAGACAAGATGCAAAAGGGATCACACTGACTGAAAATGCTTATACGGAACTGAAAAAGCAAGCGCCAGAATTAGATGATGGAAGAGAAGCAACTCGCTCCAGCTATGATCCTTATTCAGCTTATTACCCTAGATTATCTCAACAACAGCAAGAAAAACGTGCTGCGTTGCAAGCCATCTTAAAAGAGTTGCAAACATTGCCTAATGGTAAAAATAACCATGAAAGTTGGGATAACAGTATTCGCTTTTTAAATGAAAAACTCGCTCTTCATCAGGATAATGCCGATATCGTGAGAACAGTGGCACGTTTTGAATTGCAATATTACAACGTAGGAACCAACAATTTAGCCAGTTCTCCTAAAATTTATCCTCAAGAGAAAAAATATTGGCAAACTTTATTACTCAATGCACGTACTCATTTTGAACAGGCCATCGCATTAGAACCCGATCGTGAAGATGTCTGGTTAGGATGGGGCATAACATGGCTCGATGAAGATCCTGAAATTGCAGCAGGGGCATTTGCTAAAGCTTCACAGCAAAAATCAAAAGAAAGTGTTGGTTCGCTTATGCAAATGTTAGAAATGAGAATGGTGATACATACACTTGAGGGTGCTCGCTTAGATCGCTATCAAACCTTACGAGCGCGAATGGATATGCGTTATTTACCTGGAGGCATTGAAGTTAAACCTTCAGATGATTATCTCAGTGATGACTTAACTCAGATTCAATTAGCACAACGTGTAATACCAGCATCAGATCCTAATAGTAAAGTGATACGTAAGCCGCTAAATAACAAGGTTGTTGAGCAATCAAATCGGACATTTAGTATTGATTTCTCATCAGCGAATATCAAAGGCAGTGATCAGGCATTACCGAAAGTGAATGCACCTGATACAGCACCTAAAACAGGGGATATGATCTTACAACTTGATGTTGACCCTCAAGGTGTTCCTACTGTGGTGCTATTGAAATCTGGCAGTGGTGACATGAGCATAGATAATGCCGTTATTGATGCTGCATATCAATGGCGTTTTAATGGTTCGCCTGCTCGAAAAGGTAATGTGCTTTTGATATCCGTTCAATTTAGCCAATAATTACTACTTAATTAAATAATGTTATAAAAAACCTCCTTTTTTGTTAGTGAAAAGGAGTTTTTTTTCTATTTAATGATTTTCTAACTTATTGAAAGAAATAAAATTGTTATCTAGATCACAAAAAAATAGCCATTTCAAAAAGACAGAACCACTCAACTCAAAAAACAGACCGCTTAATTCGTTATACAACCGCTAAGCGATTTAGTCACACTGTTCATATCTCATTCTTCTTATTATATAGCAGCGGGCAGTTGTCTCTCATATTCGCTCAAATCATTCTCAGCTGTCCCGCATTACTCTTTGGCTGTTCGGTCTTGCCTGAAAAAAAGGTGTCTCATGAACAAAAATGCATTTTTAAAGCACGTACCTTGGGTGATCCTAGGGATTATCGGTGCTTTTTGTCTTTCAGTGGTTGCACTTCGCCGTGGTGAACACGTCAGTGCACTATGGATAGTTGTTGCTTCTGTTGCCGTTTATTTAGTTGCTTATCGTTATTACAGTCTTTACATCGCTCAAAAAGTGATGAAGCTTGATCCAACTAGAGCAACACCTTCTGTTGTTAATAATGACGGTTTGAACTACGTTCCAACTAACCGTTATGTTTTATTTGGTCACCACTTTGCGGCTATCGCGGGTGCTGGTCCTTTAGTAGGGCCTGTTCTTGCTGCTCAAATGGGGTATTTACCGGGTACGCTTTGGTTATTAGCTGGGGTTGTGCTTGCTGGTGCAGTACAAGACTTTATGGTGTTGTTTATTTCAACACGCCGTAATGGTAACTCACTTGGTGAGATGATAAAGAAAGAGATGGGTCCTATTCCGGGTACTATCGCTTTATTCGGCTGTTTCCTTATCATGATCATCATTCTTGCAGTGCTTGCGCTTATCGTTGTTAAAGCATTAGCAGAAAGCCCATGGGGTGTGTTCACTGTTTGTTCAACAGTGCCAATTGCCTTGTTTATGGGTATCTACATGCGCTATATCCGTCCTGGCCGTGTCGGTGAAGTCTCTGTTATCGGTATTGTATTACTGATTGCTGCGATTTGGTTTGGTGGTGTTATTGCTCACGATCCATACTGGGGGCCTGCGCTAACCTTTAAAGATACAACAATCACCTTTGGTCTTATTGGTTATGCTTTCGTTTCCGCATTACTGCCAGTTTGGTTGATCCTTGCTCCTCGTGATTACTTAGCGACGTTCCTGAAAATTGGGGTTATCGTTGGTTTAGCAGTTGGTATTGTTATCCTAAACCCTGAACTGAAAATGCCAGCGGTTACTCAATATATCGATGGTACAGGGCCGTTATGGAAAGGGGCTTTATTCCCATTCTTATTTATCACTATCGCTTGTGGTGCCGTTTCTGGTTTCCACGCACTGATTGCTTCAGGTACAACACCTAAACTTATCGCCAATGAAATGGATGCGCGTTTTATCGGTTATGGTGCAATGTTAATGGAATCATTCGTTGCGATCATGGCGTTAGTAGCTGCATCTATTATTGAACCAGGTCTGTATTTTGCTATGAATACACCACCAGCAGGTTTAGGTATTACTATGCCAAACCTTCATGAATTAGGTGGTGAAAATACAGCAGTTATTATGGAGCAGTTAAGAGAAGTGACTGTACATACTGCTGCAACGGTGAGTTCATGGGGCTTTGTTATTTCGCCAGAAGAAATTCTACAAACGGCGAAAGATATTGGTGAGCCTTCTGTATTAAACCGTGCTGGTGGTGCGCCTACCTTAGCAGTGGGTATCGCGATGGTATTCCATAAAATCATTCCTGCTGCGGATATGGGCTTCTGGTATCACTTTGGTATCTTGTTCGAAGCGCTCTTTATTTTAACAGCGTTAGATGCTGGTACACGTTCTGGTCGCTTTATGTTCCAAGACTTGTTAGGTAACTTTATCCCTTACCTGAAGAAAACAAACTCGTTCATTCCGGGTGTGATTGGTACTGCGGGTTGCGTAGGATTATGGGGATATCTGTTATACCAAGGTGTTGTTGACCCATTAGGCGGTGTTAAGAGCTTGTGGCCACTGTTTGGTATTTCAAACCAAATGTTAGCGGCAGTTGCTCTGGTATTAGGTACTGTTATCTTAGTTAAGATGAAACGTACTAAATATATCTGGGTGACAGTTGTTCCAGCAGTATGGTTATTAATTTGTACAACATGGGCATTAGGTCTGAAACTTCTCAGCGATGATCCACAAATGGAAGGTTTCTTCTACTTAGCAAATGAATACAAAGCGAAGATCTTAGCAGGTGGTGCTGACTTAACTGCGGCTGAAATTACCAATATGAATCATATTGTAATTAACAACTACACCAATGCTGGCTTAAGTATTCTGTTCTTAGTGGTTGTTTACAGCATCATTTTCTACGGTTTCCGTACTGCAATGAAAGCACGTAAAAATCCAAAAGAAACAGCACAAGAAACACCGTATGTTCCTATGCCAAAAGATGTAAAAGTGTCCTCAGGTCACTAATTTAGGTTGATAGGTTAAACCCCCGTGCTGGCTTGCCAGTGCGGGGCTTAGGAGAAACTTATGTTTGGTAATTTAGGACAAGCTGGAAAATATCTAGGACAAGCAGCACGTATGCTAATAGGTATTCCTGATTACGATAATTATGTGCAACACATGAAAGATAACCATCCAGATAAGCCTGTTATGACCTATAACGAGTTTTTCCGTGAGCGTCAGGAAGCCCGTTATGGCGGTGGTGATGGTAAAGGCGGTTTTCGCTGTTGCTAATGATCCGTAAAGGAGATAAATGATGGAACCTATTGCAGTGACAATACTGACCGGTTTTCTAGGATCAGGAAAAACAACACTTTTACGTCATATGCTTAATGAAGAGCATGGCTATAAAATTGCCGTTATTGAAAATGAATTTGGTGAAGTCCCTATTGATGATGAAATCATTGGTGATAGAGCCACTCAAATTAAAACACTGACCAATGGTTGTATTTGTTGCAGTAAATCGAATGAATTAGAAGATACGCTATTAGACTTATGTGACAGCCTAGATCGCGGTGAAATCGAATTTGATAGATTAGTTATTGAATGTACAGGTATGGCTGATCCAGGTCCTATTAGCCAAACATTCTTTTCTCATGAGATTATCTGCCAGCGCTACTTATTAGATGGCATTATCACGCTTGTTGATAATGTTCACGCTCAGCAACAACTGGATCAATTTACGATTGCACAATCACAAATTGGTTATGCCGATCGCATTCTGTTAACGAAAACAGATGTCACTCCAGCCTCTCCTGAATTAATGGCACGGTTAAGACGTATTAATGCTAGAGCGCCTGTGCATACCGTTATTCATGGACAAATTGATTTAGGATTACTGTTTAACGTAAAAGGTTTTATGTTGAACGATAACCTCGATGTAAAACAGCCTCTGTTTCGTTATCAGGCTGATAAGCAAGATGACATCAATTCGATTGTATTAAAGTTTGATTATCCTGTTGAGTTACAAGAAGTTTCAGACGTAATGGAAAAATTATTATTAAGCTTTGCTGATAATCTTTTGCGTTATAAAGGGATATTAAATATTAAAGGCCAACCTAATCGCTTGTTATTCCAAGGTGTACAACGCCTTTATAGTGCGGATTGGGATAGACCGTGGAATGAAGATGAAACTCGTCAAAGCACATTGGTCTTTATTGGTATTCAATTACCAGAAGAAGAGATAAGAGCCAATTTTGATGCATTGATGCCTAGCACAGAAGAGAAGGCTTATTAACCTAATACCCTGTGGTGAGTGTTAAAAAGCAGTAAGAAGTAGAGCAGTAAAGTAACCGTAGTCGTTGAACCGTAGTATCCGTAAATAGCAGTAACGAATATTGATAAGCTCCTGACTTGAGGAGGATCCTGTTCCTAGGATCTTATGTTTCACCCCATAATAACCAATATTATGGGGTGTTTTTTTAAACGCTCAAATTAGCCATTAGCAACGGCTTTATATTCCATGATCTCAATAATTTGAACATCGGTATGTTGCATTGCACGGCTTGCTAGTGCACATAGATTTTCAATTGTAGAATCAACATTATGAGCGACAATACCGTCATTACCTGTCACATAAGTGTTATCTAGAGCCATTAACACAGCTTTATAAGCGGCACTCGCACCAGTTGAGACTTTCATCGCACAGCTATTTGAAGCACCATCACAAATCACACCGCTGATATCACCAATCATGCTACTAATTGCCATAGCCATAGATTCGTAACGTTCATCCATTAGCCATGCAATTGCACCAGCTGCGCCCATTGATGCGGTTGTCGCCGCACATAACGCAGATAGTGCAGGGAATTTATGGTGAATATAAATAGCCAGTAAATGGGAAAGCATTAATGCTCTTGCCATTTTCTCTTCGCCAACTTGTAAATATTCAGCAACCACGACAACAGGCATTGTTGCGGCAATACCTTGGTTACCTGAGCCAGAATTACTCATTGCGGGTAAAACGGCACCACCCATACGTGCATCAGACGCCGCAGAAGTACGGATCATGATTTCTGATAATAAATCTTTTGCTAATAAGCCACGCTGTTGTTGGCGTTGTAAAGTTTGCCCAATATGTAAACCATAAGTATTGTTCAAACCTTCTTTTGATAGCGCATCATTTAAGTGTGCTGACTCAAGGATAAAAGAAATTTCTTCTACTGGAGTTTGGGTAACAAACTGGTAAATTTCTTGAGTATTGGTTTGGGTTAACGTTTCTTTTATTTCGCAAGGTGATGCAGACTGTTCTGCGCCAGTACAAGTATTATCAAGAACAACATGACCGTTATGAATAATTTTAACAATATTCGTGTGGTTACCTGCAATAATGACAGTTGCGCTGTTTTCACTATCTTCAACAGTCACTTCACTATATAGAACTTCTTGGCACTCTTTTTTAATCGAAACATTCACAATGCCCGCAGCTAACAGTGCTTTGCTTTGTTCAACGTGTTCAGGCGTTGTATTTTTTAATACTTCTAAACCTGCTTCACTGTCACCACCAACAGCACCTAGGCTTGCTGCAATGGATAATCCCACCATGCCTGTACCTGGTACAGTAACTCCCATACCATTTTTCATTAAATTAGGAGAGACTTCGGCGCTAATACGAGTAATCGAGTGTTGTAAGTAACGTGCTGCTGTTGCAGCCGCCAATGCAAGCGAAATAGGCTCTGTACAACCTAAAGCGGGTTTTACTTGTTGCTTAACTGCCGCTATCAATATTTTCCAACGAGAAGATAATTGTTCTTTCATTGCATGCATCCAATAAACAGTATGAAAATTCAATGGGTTATTCTATTTTTAATACAAACATCATACTGAATTTATGGGAGAAAGTTTTTTCTGAATTTACTAAGGTTGTACAAATTTTGAGAAAATATTACCCTTATTAACTTTAAAATTAGTAATTTTTTCTATGTTAAAGACAGGGCAACTGTATTGACTCTCTTGCGATATTTATTGAAGGGAAGCGGTGAGAAACAAAAGAGAATGAGATGGTTTTAATATCTAATAATAAAATTAAATAAAAATGCAATAGAACGAATACACCATTCTATTGCTAGTATAATTATCATACTTAATGTGGGCTAACTCAGAATAGTTAAAATAAATGGCAATGAGTGAGTGTATTTAATATCATGTCATCATTTTAACAAAATAAATAATAGGCGTTTTATTTTCTGCTGTATAAGAATAATATATTATTATTTTGTTAATATTTTCATTGATTTAGTGATTTTATTTTTGTTTTAAAATGATTGATTAAATATATTTTAAATAAAATATAACTAATTTTTTTATTTATGAAAATAACAATAAATTATCTTCACTTATTTTTAAGATGTTTATTATTTGAAAATAACCTGAAGCAACAATTATTGCTTCAGGTATATTTATTAATAATAGAAGATAGCAATAATAGCACTATGGAATACAAAACCGACCATAAGCGGTACTGCTGTTCTCTTTACAACATCAAACGGCTGTAATTTTGCGCCACTCGATACGGCAATGATCACACCTGCCACTGGAGACATACCTCGTCCCATATGTGACGCTTGTTGCATTGGTAAAATCATCGCAATTGGGTTTACGCCCATGCTATGGGCTATTTGTGGAATAAGTTCAACGAAGGCAAGGAAAGGGGCATTACCTGAACCCATAATAATCGCGGCTGCTAGAGTTACGATAGCGAAGACCAATGCCATTGCAAATGGTGGTAGGCCAACAGATTCTGCCATAACGATCAGACTGTCTATTGCACCACTGACTTTAATACCATGAGCAAAAACACCCGCTGCGACTAATAATCCCACAACATTACTAAATGCAGAACCCATACCCTTTAAGAAATGCTGGAAGCCCGCACACACTGATTTAAAATCACGTAAGCGTAATGTTTCAATCAGCATACAAATCGCCATTGAAATCAATACAATTGTGACCACATCAAGGTGAATACCTTCAACAAATAGGCTTGATGAACTTACTGCCATAATGATAGGTAACATTGGCAGTAAGGCATAAAAGCCGGGTACATTTTTATCACTCTTTGCTTCTTCAGACATTTTGCCTAATTGAGGCACAAACCCAGCTTTGCGATCACAATGGCGTTGCCAGAAGATATGTGTAATACCGACGGCTAATACGGTAGCAATCGCCGCAGGTCCTTGGTAATAAAGCACATATTCAACAACCCCTAAATCAACCGCTTTTGCACCACGGATAGCATCAATTGCTGTTGGGGTATAAGCAACGCCCAATGATGTTGCAATCACGCCAGCCGCGGAAGCGGGGGATAAACCTAGTCCTATCATAATCGGGAACATCGTACCCATTAATAGAACGGCCAATCCTGTTGCTGAAGGAATAGCAAGTTGCAGAATACTCGCGAGTAAAAAAGAGAAAAATAGCAACACATAAGGTGAGCGCATATTTTTCAATGGACGAGTTGCAACACGTACAACGGCCTCATTGGCGCCAATATGATCCATATAATGTGCAAATCCCATCAGAGCCATGATCATTAAACCAAGATCAGCAGCACGACTACTAAAGAGATCACGCATAACTTCAAAAGGATCTAACCAGCCAATACCTGTTGTTTTGACATTTTTAGGAAGAATATCTCCCCAACCAAACATCATTGTTAGCGCCATTAAGGCTAAACCCGCCACTAACAAAACAGGCTCGGCTTTATATCCTTTCAAGATCATTCTAGCGACAATAACAACGACAACTAAGACCGCAAGAATTTGGATCATGCTTTAGCTCCAGGTGCAAAACGTTCAGCGGTGATCTTAACGACAGATTTTAAGACATCACTTGCAGCATAAAGCGATTTAACTGGCAGATATTCATAAATAGAGTGGAAGTTATGAGCACCAGTAAAAATATTAGGACAAGGCAGGCCATTTTGAGAGAGTGCTGCACCATCATAACCACCACGCATTGGGGTTGGACGAGGTGTAATGCCATTCGCTTCATAAGCTGCTACTGCAATGTCGATAGGATAGCGGTTATCACCTTGCAGGCTATTAAACACGTTGGCATAGCGGTCTGCGAGTTTACAAGTTACAGAGCCTTCACCCCATAAACCTTCACAATATTCTGAAAGTTGTTTTAAAAATGCCATGCGGTGTGCATAACCTTTTTCGGTGAAATCACGCACATCCATTTTTAATACGGTGCGAGCACTATTACCTGCTAATTGTTTTACCCAATAATAACCTTCACGACCTTCAGTATATTCAGGTGCTTCACCGCCCGGTAACATAGCAACAAATTTATGAGCCATTAACAGTGAGTTTTTTAATTTACCTTTTGCTGACATTGGGTGAGCAGATGCACCTGTAAAGGTGATTTCAACATCGCCTGCATTCCAGTTTTCATACACTAATTCACCAATACCACAGCAATCTAAGGTGTAGGCAAAATCAGCACCGAATTCTTTAGTATCAAAGGCTTTCGCACCACGTAAACCTTGTTCTTCATCTGGTACAAAACCAATTTTAACTGTACCGTGTTTAACTTCAGGATGCTGTTTAAAGTACTGCAACATATCCATAATAGAGGCGATAGCGGCTTTATCGTCAGCACCTAATAGGCTTGTGCCATCGGTCACGATAATATCGTCACCAATATAGTTTTCTAATTCAGGAAATTCGCTTTGACGTAGATAAATATCAAGTTCTTTATTTAAGCAAAGGTCACCACCTTTATAAGGTAAAATTTGTGCTTTGGTATCGTTAGTTTGTTCAGCGCTGGTGTCTAGATGGCCAAAGAAAGCAACCGTTGGTACTTCATAATCAAGGTTAGAAGGGAGTGTTGCGGTAACAATTGCAGTATCACGAATTTTGATATCCTCAACACCTAACGCTTTTAACTCTTCAACTAATTGCAGTGCAAGCACTCGCTGACCTTCAGATGAAGGCATAATGCCAGCAGCGCCATTTTCCCTATTCGTGGTGGTGTTAACTTTTGTATAAGAAATAAATCGTTCAACGAGATTCATAACAAGACTCCATTGTGTTTTTAATTGTATTTTCTTTTATTTAATCTAAGTCGTCTTCTTGATAAGAAAAAGCCAACACTTACTTTTACCATAAAAAAAAACATAGGGAACTAAAGAAAAATTATTCTTTTTATAAGAAAAATTTAATGTTGACTAATATTTAATTTTTGGTTTTCTTTTTATTAAAAAAAATCGTTTTTTGTATAGGTGAGGTTATTTTTATTTACTTTACCACTTCTATTTTTGTGAAGTTAATCATGGATTTTTATTTAACCTATCTTTATCTCTTTATCATAATTAATGCATTTTTTTGAAAGTGATTAAGATTTTTTCTTGAAATTTATGCTGTTTATTTAAAAAAATAGAAAAGAGAAGTGATATATGGAGAAAATACTGAGAGTAAAATATTATTTATATATAAATAATATGAGTATGACAGTAATGAATAGTATCAATGAAGTTGGCAGAAAATCACTATCTATTGCTAATAAAATAATCGCTGTAGGTGGAAAAATAAAATTATCTATTTCTAGGGTTTCTATTAGAGTGGGGAATACAATAAATGAATTCATTCACCCTGATCGCTATGAGAATAAAAGTATATCTAATACAAAGAGTACACTTTTAAAACATAAAATTTTGATTGTCAGTAATGAAGAACAAAATAATATAGATAATGAAGCGAAAGAACATAATCTTATAGAAAACGAAAAAAACATTTTAAAAGAAAGACAGCAAGTTTTGAAAGACATTGAACTGCCAAATGGAGACTTGATTCCAATTGATGAGGCTATTAATACCATTCGTTTATGTAAACAAGATAGTCTTTTAAAGAGCAAATTATCATTAATTGATCATATTACAGATATACATTTTAAATCACCAATAAAGAGCAATTTTGATTTTTTGAATGAACTTAATAATAAGTCTAGTCTGTCTAATTCAAAAAATGAGTATGACTATGTCAAGTTTAATGGCTATGAGAATGATATGAATGATGGCTATTTGATAATGACTAATTTAAAAAATAGCGATAAAAATACCATTAATGAAGTTAAGTCTAATGCTAATGAAATTAAGTCTTTTTCTGAAAAAGAAGATTTTAAATCTTATTTGACTGAAATTACAAAAGATATTTCATTATTAGACAGGTTATCAGATGGTGATAATAGTTATGGATATGTATTTCTCGCCAAAGTTGCTAATTATTTAGAAGATTATAATAAAAATAAAGAACAGGAAAAAACAGATTGTTTTAATAAAGAAAATTATTTAAAAAAATTGGATAATTCAGAGTATTTTTTTAAATTAAATAAAAAAGTTAATAATGTTATTTATTTACAATATTTAAAGAAAGAACAAAGTAACCATAAAAATGGTGTTGTAGAAAAAATTACCGTCACCGCTAACAATACTCTAGATGAAGATAGTAATGGCCTGGGAGTGGATAAACCTATTGATAATGGCTTTTCTAATGCCATAAGAAAAGTAAAGAGTAATGAAATAAAAGAGCACGTTATTAATGATATTATAGAGTTATTAGAAATTAAGATGGGGTTAGATAAAGAAAAAATTATTGAATTTAAGAATGAATTATATTTAGCTTCTAAAGAAATAGTATTTAATGGTGATAAAAACTCATTGAATAAAAGTAAAGCATCTTTTTCAAAATCAATAGTAGAAACTATATTAAATTCAGACGAGATAATAAAATCAAAATTTGGATCACTTGATACTTATAAGTTTTTTCTCTTAGATAATATAAATAATGCCATTGATGATGTTCTTTATAAAAATTAATGTATTATAAGGTTTATGGGAAAGTGTCAGTCTGATAAATGGCAGATAAATGATAGAAGGATGAGATATAAATTATAGAATAGTGATAATGTTAAATTAATAGGATGATAATAATGTATCTAGAAAAGATAAACATAGTATCACAAGGAATGTCTTCAATTTTATCAAATCATATATCAGATACTAATATTTTTATTAGTAGAAATTCAGTATTATCCATAGAGAATTCATCGGATGAATTTATCGGTGCTAAGCATTTAGAAGGCAAGTTAATGGATGAGTTAGATGAGCCAATTTATATGAATATGCGTAAAGATGTCGCTTGTGTGTCTAATTCTTACGAAATTTTTTATGATAAAACCTCTCACAGCTATCTCTTTAATAAAAGCTTATTTATTAAGAACAACAAAATTAGTCCATTTTTTGATTTAGATAAGAAAGAGCAAGAATCAATATTTAATTACTTAAAAAATAAAGGATTTGATACTAATAAATTTTTAAATAAAGCCTTATTAGGAAGCCCTATTGAAAAAACTATAAAAGAAAAAATAGGTTTGGTTGATGATTTATCTAAAATTATCTGTAAAGATGGTAAAGTTAATAGTAAATTTAAAGATGATTTAACTAAGATTATTAATAATATTTCATTAGATGAATTATTTTCTTCATGTGAAAAGTATGGAGAACAGAATGAAGAACAGTATGATATACAAAACTATTTTGCGATCATTAAGTTTATTTATCGATTTATAGAGAATTTTAACAAATCAAACAATAATAAAATTAAAGTAAATGAAGATTTAAAAAGACGTTTAAATGCTTTTATTCTTCTTAAGAGCCTAAAATTGAAAAGTAATAACATTATTTAATAGGTTTCCCCGATAAAATATCGGGGAAAAAATTAATGCGTTAGTGTTAAATATCCAAACGCTTAGCTTGCCATTTACGGGAGCGCCAACGCCATGCGTTAGTTAAACCACGTAGCCATTCATCACAAAGGAAACCAATCCAGATACCCACTAAGCCCATTTCCATTTTTATCCCAAGGAAATAGCCCACCGGAATAGCAACACCCCACATAAAACAAATTGCTGTCATAAGCGGGAACTTAGCATCGCCAGCTGCACGCAAAGCATTCACCATCACGATATTAAAAGTACGACCGGGCTCTAAAAAGACGGACAAAATAAACAACGGGATCAATTGGTCAATGATGCGTTGGTCTTCTGTAATCGAATACAAAATAGGATCACGCATAAACCAATAGACAATGACCACACCAATTGTAAATATCACTCCCGTTTTTAAGCTTTTCCAGCCTCGTGCAAATGCATCATCAAAGCGTTTAGCACCAACTAAATGCCCAACTAATATTTCATTACCAATACTAATTGCAATACCAAATAACATTAAGAAGAGTGACAATTGGAAATAGAGTGTCTGCGCAGCAAGAGGAACTTCGCCCATTAAGCCAATAAAGGCCGATGCTGTCATATAGTGTAAAATCCAAACCAAGTTCTCACCCGCAGCGGGTAAACCGATATGTAGGATTTTCCCTAACATATTTTTAGACCACACGACAAGTTGCTTGGCTTCGAATTTAATACGTAAACCGTAGAACAGTAATCCACATAGTAAAATAACTGCAATAATACGACCAACAACGGTAGACCAAGCAACGCCGACTAACCCGTATTGTGGTAAACCAAAAAAGCCATAAAGCACAATCATATTACCAATAACAGTAACAATATTGGCAATCAATGTGACATACATGGCGGCTTTTGATTTGCCGTAAACTCTCAGACACGCTGCAAGAATAATCGAAATTGCCTCAGGAATAAGACAAATACCAATAATATGCAGATAATTGTAGCCATCTTGCACCAAGTGCTCAGGCGTATTCATTATGTTAAGAATATTGTAGCCAAAAAACAGAATAATCAGTGCGCTACTAATACCCAACAGAGAGTTAAAAGCGATAGAAATATGAATTGCTTGGCTAGCTTTTTCTTTTTTACCTGCACCTAAGTATTGGGCAATAACAACGCTACATCCCACACTAATAAAGCTAAAAATGGTGATGAAAAGATCAAAAACTTGGTTGCCGACACCCATTGCGGCTAAGTAAGCGGTGGAAACGTGGCTTACCATGTAAGTATTAATTAATAGTGTGGCTAGATGTAGGAAGATATCTATAAATATTGGCCAACTAAGGGAAAAAAGCGAGCGATCCGCTACATCAGACTGATGCATTGAAAACCTTCTTAAAAGCAGAGTGAAATCGATATTATTAATATAACGCGTAGGAAGATAAGAGATTCTACAAGGTTTATTTATAAGGTAATAGCGCAAATAATGTTTATCTGGCAAAAAAGATGTTTATATGGTTTATTCATTGATAACTAATCACTATTATCATTAAGAGATGATTCACGTTAAAGTCAGGGGAATTAATGAATACTAAAATAAAAGTGGCCATTGTCGGTTATGGCAATATTGGTCGATTTGCATTAGAAGCGGTTCAAGCCGCTCAAGATTTTGAATTAATGGGTGTTGTTCGTCGAGATGTTAATAATGTTCCAGAAGAACTGCAAAATATTACCGTGACTAACGATATTAAAACATTAGGTAATGTTGATGTTGCTCTCTTATGTTCACCGACTCGTGCAATTAAAGAATTAGCTAAATCTATTTTAAGCTTAGGCATTAATACAGTAGATAGTTTTGATGTTCACAGTGAAATTGTGTCATTAAAAACAGAGTTAGATGAAGTTGCAAAAAAACATGACCGTGTCGCTGTTATTTCAGCAGGTTGGGATCCGGGCTCTGATTCTATTATTCGTACGCTAATGTTAGCTATGGCACCAAAAGGGATCACTTATACTAACTTTGGGCCTGGTATGAGCATGGGGCATAGCGTAGCGGCTAAAGCAATTGATGGTGTAAAAGATGCACTTTCAATGACTATTCCATTAGGAACTGGCGTTCATCGTCGTATGGTTTATGTGGAATTAGAAGCTGGAGCAAATTTTAATCAAGTAGAGCAAGCCATTAAAGCAGATAGCTATTTCTCTTCTGATGAAACTCATATTAAGCAAGTCGATTGTGTTGATAGCTTAAAAGATGTGGGACATGGTGTACAAATGTCTCATAAAGGGGTTTCGGGTAAAACACATAATCAATTATTTGAATATTCAATGCGTATTAATAATCCTGCATTAACCTCTCAATTTATGGTATCTGCTGCAAGAGCAAGTATGAAACAACGTGCAGGTGCTTATACGGTTATTGAAATTCCACCAGTTGATTTCTTAGCTGGGGATTTAAATACATTAATTGCGAAACTCGTCTAATCGATTAAGAGTATCTGCATAAAATATTGCCCACATAACGTGGGCAATATAGATTAACGCTTAGGCAAACTTGATGATTTTGAATTAGCGTTTAATACTTTTAAATTCTTTGGTCGTTGCGGTTAATGCCACTTCTGTTGGTAAGCGTTCCATTGAACTTGCACCATAGAAGCCGTGGCAATCAGGGCAATTATCTAAGATATATTGTGCATCTTCTGGGGTTGCAATTGGACCACCATGACAAAGTACAATGACATCAGAACGTACAGCTTTTGCCGCTTTTGCCCAGTCATTTATTAAAGGAACACAATCCGCTAAGGTTAATGCTGTTTCAGCACCAATATTACCGCCAGTTGTTAATCCCATATGAGGCACAATAATATCTGCGCCAGCCTCAGCCATTGCAATCGCATCTTCACGACTAAAGACATAAGGTGTGGTTAATAAACCTTTTTCATGAGCCTTGCGGATCATATCTACTTCAAGGCCATAACCCATACCTGTTTCTTCTAAATTAGCGCGGAAATTACCATCAATCAGACCTACCGTTGGGAAATTCTGTACGCCAGCAAAGCCTGTTGCTTTAACTTCATCTAAGAATTTATCAAAGTTACAGAAAGGATCTGTACCATTAACGCCAGCAAGTACAGGTGTATGTTTAACAACAGGTAATACTTCTTTTGCCATATCCATAACGATTTCATTGGCGTTACCATAAGCTAATAAACCCGCTAAAGAACCACGGCCAGCCATACGATAACGACCAGAGTTATAAATAACGATAAGGTCAATACCACCTGCTTCTTCACACTTAGCTGAAAGCCCTGTACCTGCACCACCGCCAATAATTGGCTCATGGCGTGCAATCATTTCATTGAATTTTTTTAGTAACGTTTCACGTGAATGAGTCATTCTTCTTTCTCCGTGGTTAACAAATAAGTTCCTGGTGTAAATCATAAATTTGCTGAGTAAATTCAGCAGAGTTTATGTGATAAGGACTGATGACTAATTGACGAGTCTCTGTCTCTTTAAATGTTGTTATAAATGCATCAAAAAAAGCTTGGTTCGCTTGAGGATCCCAGAAAGGGGCTCCTTCAATATCCAGAGCTGAAAAACCGCCCTGTGGTAATACAAACCGCAATGGACCTTCACACTGATTGAGTTTCTCAGCGATCCAGATACCTAATTGACGGTTTTCCTCTGGTGTTGTACGCATCAAGGTGACTTGCGCATTGTGATGATAAAATTGACGCCCTTTATATTTCTCAGGAACACTCGATGGGCGACCAAAGTTCACCATATCTAATGCGCCACAAGAACCTATATAAGGGGTTTTGGTACGGGCGATTGCACCAAAACGGTCTTCATCACAAGCAAGTACACCGTCAAACAAGTAATCACACACTTCTGTTGTTGTAAGATCGAGTACGCTATGAAGTAGGTGACTGTCTGCCAGTTTTTCCATGGCTTTACCGCCACTTCCTGTTGCATGAAAAACAAGGCAGTCATAATTATTTTCAAGTTTTTGTGTAAGTTGTTGTACACAAGGCGTAGTTACACCAAACATCGTTAATGCGACAGCCGGTTTATCAACAACATGTTCTTCTTGGTAAAAATAGACAGCGCCAGCTATTTGGTTCGCCGCATTTCTTAGGACTTTACGAGAAATGCGATTTAAGCCAGATACATCTGTGACGGAGTACATCATTGAGATATCACTTGCACCGATATAGCCTGAAATATCGCCAGACGCCATCGTCGATACCATCAATTTAGGTACACCAATTGGCAAAGATTGCATTGCTGGTGTAATCAGTGCCGTTCCCCCCGATCCGCCTAGTCCAAGAATGGCTAAGACATCATCTTGGTGAGTTAAATAGTGTTCAAATGCGATAGACATCGCTTCTATGGCTTTACCTCTATCGCCACAGAAAACCGCATCTTTACCATTAGGATGGAAACTTGCGATTTCTGCTGCGGTGACATCAGCTTCTTTGGCTAATGTCGTGGGTTTAGTTGTCAAATCGACGGTTTTAACAGGAAGGCCTGCTTTTTTAATTAAATCACTGACATAAAAAATCTCAGCACTTTTAGTATCAAGCGTTGTGGCAATATAAATAGAGCCAGAATACTGTTTCATAAGCCTTCCCTTACCTTTTATGATTATCGACGAATAGATTATAACCATAATGAGACTCGAGTTTCATTTATCATAACATCGTTTTGAGACTCTTGTCTCATTATTTTTATTTTTATACTCTAGAGGTCGATAAGGTGTGATTAATCACCTAAAGTAAACGTTAAGTGTTGTGAGTATTTGACTTAAAATAAATTAGACACATAAAGTGTGGAAATAACGAAGGATTTTCTATGAGTGACAATGACGAAACGGATGCTATGTCCGGTACACGAAAAAGAACCCATCAATTATTGGTGACAACAGCATTGGGACTTTTTGAGCAAGGAATGTTACCGACAGTGTCGGAATTAGCGGCACATGCAGGTGTTTCGAGAGCAACCGCATATCGTTATTTTCCAACACAAAGTGATTTAATTAGTGCCACTGTTGATGCAAGTTTAGCGCCGATCATTGCATGGAACCCCACTCCTGAAGATAATACGCAACAGCGCATTACTGAATTGCTCAATCTTGCCTATCCTCAAATGTTTAAACATGAAGGTGCACTGCGTGGTGCATTACAAGTCTCATTACAGCAGTGGGCAAAAGAGAGGCAATCAAGTGAATATGCAGAAAAACGATTTATTCGCGGTCACCGTAAAGAGATTTTACTCAAAGTTATTGAACCGTTAAAAGCACACTATCCTGAAGAAATGTGGGATAAGGTGATTAAATCTTTCTCTTTAATTTATGGATCTGAAGTCTTTTTGGTAATGAAAGATATCTGGAAAATGGATGATCAGCAGGTCATTGATATGACTCAATGGATGGCAAAAGCTATTCTAAATCAGGCAAAATCTGATTATCCTGCAGATAACGATTAATTATTTGAATAAATCAGTTAAAATTGTATAAATCATTTACGTTTTAGCTATTGCAGGGATCGTTATGTCACACAAAACAGAAGACCAAGAGTGGCTGGTAGAACAACTACAATTTATTGCACAAGGCATTGGTAAAACATTATCGCCTTTTTGTGAAGTTGTACTTCATGATCTAACCGATAGTGAAAATACCATTATGGTCATTGAAAATAATCTATCAGGTAGAAAAGTAGGGGATAGAGCAACAGAATTGGGAATGGCACGTATTGAATCGTCCGATTTCCCTCAGATTGTGGCAAATTACCCAAATCAATTTCCTGATGGAAGAACGGCAAAAAGTACGTCTATCGGTATTAAAGACAAACAGGGCAATTATGTTGCAGCGTTATGTTTAAATATTGATATTTCAATGATCAAAGGATTACAAATGGTACTTAACCAATTTGCAACCCTTGAAGAAGGTAATGACATTATTGAAACCTTTAGTTCAGTGACTGAAGATTCGCTGAAAAAACGTATTGATGAGTTTTCTGCGACTTATTCAGTCACACCAAGAGCATTAAAACCGCATCAACGACGCGAGTTGTTACTCTGCTTACAAGATGAAGGTTATCTTTCGCTGCGTAAAGCAATGGAAATTACTGCACAATACCTCGGTGTTTCAAGAGCAACGGTGTATAACGATTTAAAAGAATGATTAAGAAATAAATTATTTTTAAATTCCAGCGGAATATAATTTTTAAACTAAAAAAAAGATATCACTTGTTGATATCTTTTTTTATTTCTATTTTTAAATTTTAATAATATAGCGTTTTTTTATTGAAACTAGTTAACTAATTACTTGTGTGTGATTTTTATAAACATAAAAAAAGGAAAAGAATAAAATGAGTGATAAATAGTTTAATTAGGTATTGAGGTAAAAAATGATAAATTTAAATGGATTAGATAATTTTGATAAAAGAATTTCGTTTTCAACGAAACGTGTTGTTTTCGATAACGATAAATTGATTATTGCGAAAAATATAAAAAGTATATCTAACACAACGACAAAATTTAATTTTGTGAAGAAAGTATTTAATGCAATGAGAAGATTTTCTACGCTATTAATGATGAGTCAAAGCGGGAGAATGGGAATAGAAAATAGAAAAGAGAATGTTGTTAAATATACAGATGAAGTGAATATGCTAAATAGCAGGTTTAATAAATGTTTTAAACTTCAAAATGAAAATTCAGAGGCGTTAAAAAATAAAGCTAATGAATTGGATTCATTGATAATAAATAGAGAAGAGTTAAAAATAACATTACTTAATAATGATATTTTTAATGATTTTATACATAACAAAGAAGAGTTGGAATCAATTATAAATAATCCGGAAAAACTAAATAAATTAATAAATAACAATGAGGTTTTGAATGATGAAATAAATAGAAATGAAAAACTAGGCACAGTAATAAATAAATTTTTAAACAGTAATAGAATAGAAATAGAAAAGTATTTAAAAATCGCCATTGATTTAAAAAACAAATTAATAGTAGAGGAGAAAAAAGTAGATCATTTTTTATCTTTAATAGAAAATGAGAATGTAAACTTCAAGGATAGATATAGTTTTTTTAACTACTTAAATGAGTTAAAAAGAGCAGAGTCTTTTTGTCGACAATCGAGAGATCTTGGTGATGAGAAACTTGCTGATGTATTTAAAAATATCTTTGAAGAAAGAATTTCAAGAGTAAAAGAAAGTGATGTTAAAAAAATATATAGTGAAGTAATAGACACATATCGTTATGAAACCTGTTTTTTGAAAACAAATAAGAGCACTTTAGCTAATTTTTCTTCCAATAAAGAGAAAGAAAAATTTCTTTCTAAAATAAACTTTTTAGTTACCATCTCAGAGAGTTCTCTAGATATATTGAATAATATTTTTGATAAAAATAAACCTGATAAATTACATGAGATAATGTATACAATACTTAATGAAGAATATCATGACTCTGGAGTGAATATTTCTTATCGTGATACCAAGGATACTTGGATTAAAGAGTATATGAATGAATTTTATGGGAGTGAGAAAAAAATAACAACCCAAAGTGTGGGTATAAATACTGAGAGTGAAAAAGAAATAAAAACTCAAAGTATGGGTATAAATACTGAGAGTGAAAAAGAAATAACAACTCAAAGTGTGGGGATAAATACTGAGGTTCAAGGTGTAGATACTTATAACAATGATGCTATTTATTTTAGTGAAAAATCTTATGAGGTAGGGGAGTTTAATGATATTGAGGGCTTAGATATTATTTTGAAAGAGTTCAGTACTGAGTTAGAGAGTCGAGATATATCTAATCATAGTAAATTCAATGATGCTATTAAAAATATATTGGTTGAACTTTCTACTTTGAGTGATATTGTTACGCAATGTCTTGAATTACCAATAGTAAAAGAAAAAAACTTATTGATCTCATTAGAAAATATAGAAACTTTTTCAAAGACTATTTATTCTATTCAACAAAACTTGATGTTAATTAAACCAGAATACTCTTCTGAATTGAGTAAAACTAATAATTTTTATTCCGAGATTCAGAAGTCAACAGAAGATATTTCTAGTTCGTTTAATGATATTGTTAATATAACAGTGCAATCTACTAATAATAGTGATTCAATAAAATCTGAAATAAAAACATTATTAAATAGTGCTTTTAATAAAATAAATACTTCTAAAGTATTTTTAAAAAAAGAAATGCTGGATTTTGCTATGGTATTAATTAATGACTTTATTAAAGAATCAAAATCTAAAATAATGACTGATTTTTCTGAAGTGAAAGGGGGAGAAAATAAAGTATCAACTGATAATGAAGAAATAAATGAATATATATCTACCTTAAGAGAGAAAATCCGTGATAATAATAAAATAGCATTAAATAGTGATTTAAAACCAAACAGTAATCCTTTAAATATTCCATTAAAATCTGTTGGAAAATACAATAATATCAATAAATCGTTTGATGAGATAATTTTAGATGTTGAGGAGCTTATTAAAGATGATGCTAAAAAAGAGTAATAATCATAAATCTTTCCTTAAATAATACTTCTTATCACTAATCGGATAGTTCTCTAGTGTGCCAAATATTTCAAATCCCTGTTTTTGATAAAAAGGCAGGGCTTGAAAACTAAAGGTATCCACTTCAGCATATTTGGCACCTTTTTCTTTTGCAGCAAATTCCATAGCTTGCAGTAATTCTGTTGCTATATTTTTTCCTCGATAGGTTTTATCTACCCACAAATAACGAATACGTAACCAATTTCCTAAAATATCACCCGTTATCCCACCTATCTTTTTACCATTTTCTTCCTTAAAGACCGCAAGTGGTGTGTATTGATCCATATGAATATAGTTGAGGTTATGTGTTAATAAACCTTCATAAATTTCATTGATCTCATTTGATGTGGGGTTTGTGGTTATTTTCAGCGACATAATCGGCTCTATGCATTAAAAAAAATAATAATTACATTATCACTATTTGGTTATTAAATATTTATACAAATGCTAGGATGGAAACAATAATTAAAAAAGCTGGATAACACAACATGTCGTTTTTGAAAACTCTACCAGGTATTTTGTTTTGTGCATTAATTGGTGGTGTGCTAACCCTTTCTGGTTTACCTATGGCACTGATGTTTGGGCCGATTATTGTTGTCATCATTGCTTATCGCTTTAAATGGGAATTGTCAGTTCCTAAGCACACATTGACGTTTATTCAACTGACTTTAGGTTCGTCGGTTGGCTTAATGTTTAATCAAGTTCATTTAGGCAGTGCTGACAATTTAATTATTCTATTACTGACATTAGTTGTTTGTTTAGCCATTCAGTTTTTTGTGAGTTTCTTTTGGTTTCATCGTCATATCGGTTGGACAAAAGAAGAGTCGATGTTAGGTGCCGTACCCGGTGCGATGGCGGCGATCTTGGCTCTTACGGATCATACTAAAACACCACCACAAAAAATCGTTATTTCTCATACCATTCGTTTAATGGTGCTGATTATTATGGCGGGTTTTATTGTGGGAGCCGATAAGGCCAATATGCCAGAATTTGCAATACCCGAAATGACGATAATTTCTCTGTTGTGGTTATTGTTGATTATTGCGTTAGGGTTGGGCTCTGGGCTTTTATTACAGAAAATCCGATTTCCTGCGCCTTTTATGCTGACCTCATTAGGCAGTGCGATATTGGTTCAATCTTTTGTGAGTGAGCCTATTACGTTTCCAATGCTTCTTAATGAATTGAGCATGGTATTAATTGGTATGAATATTGGCGCACATTTTGTTGTTTTCCCGCTTTCATCACTGATTAAAAATGCATTTTCTTCTGTACAAGTTGTGATTATTAATGTGATTTTAACCGTGATTGTGGCGTATGGGGCGGCTTATCTAACAGGTGTGCCTTGGGCAACGTTAGTATTAGCTTGGGCGCCGGGAAGTATGGAAGCAATGACTTTTGCTGCGATAACCATGAATGTAGATGCGGCTTTTGTTATGTCGAATCATATTTTTCGAATGCTGATTATTCAAAGTATTCCATCTGTGGCTTTATATTGGAACGAATATAGACAGAAGAAAAATAATTAGCATAAAGAAAGGTAGAAAAATCTTTTGATAACCTCTATGAGTCATTTTATATCGCGACTGTATTTAAAGAGGTTATCTCGCTTTATTTATCCAATAGTGAATTAACACAAGTATTAATAATTTAATAAACTTAGCGATTTATTCGCTAATAGCTGACATTTCTTACTGTGTGTTACTTCAATGCCTTTTAAATCCTTATAGCTATCTTCATTTAATTGACTCATTGGCAACGTCGAGTAATTACTGACATCCCATTGTTGTGACCGCGAAAAAACCATTAATGCTCTTTCAATTTTAGGTTTTGATATTTGCTCATAACCACAATCTTTATTTAGAAAAAGATAGATAGCGGTTAAATCTGCCAAGTCTTCTGCTTGCGTGTAAGTTAACGCTTTTGTACTCGAAGAAAAGAGCATAGTAAAAGAAAGCGTTAGTGTGCAGAACAAGGCGAACATTTTTTTCATTAGGCGTGCTATTCCTTTGTGTGATGATTTAGCAAGTTTTGTTATTTGGCTTAATGTAGTTAAAAGTTTTGCAAAGACCTTCTTTTTTGTTGGGTTTTAAATTGACCTTCCAGTAAGGGGAAACTTTAGCATCAGTAATAGTTTACAAAGCTTTTTTATTCATCTTATTTCGATAAATACATAATAACTTGTTTTTATTCAAAGGAATATATTATGCAACGTCGCGAATTTTTAAAATTAGGCGCCACATTAAGTGCTGTCACATTATTACCGAGCTGGAGTCGTTTTGCGTTTGCCCAAAGTAACACGCCTTCATTGGCTATTCCACCTCAAATTACCCCAGATGCTCAACAAAAGATTGTTCTTAATATTCAACAAGGTGTTTCTCAATTTATTCCGACGGCAAGTACAACAACTTGGGGTTATAACGGCAGTTTATTAGGACCTGCATTGAAATTGAAACGTGGTCAACCTGTCACTATCAATATCAATAACCAACTCCCCGAAACGACAACCGTTCACTGGCATGGGCTTGAAATTAGTGGCGAAGAAGATGGCGGCCCTCAAGCAACGATTGCACCCGGGAAATCTCGCACAGTGACTTTTACACCAAACCAAGTTGAATCAACGTGTTGGTTCCACCCTCATACGCATGGTGTAACAGGTCAGCAAGTGGCTATGGGATTAGGCGGATTAGTGATTATTGAAGATGATGAAACCGCAAATCGTAAATTACCTAATCGCTGGGGCGTTGATGATTTACCTGTTATTTTACAAGACAAACGTTTAGATAGTGATGGACAAATTGATTATCAACTTGATGTAATGAGTGCGGCGATTGGCTGGTTCGGCGATATGATGTTGACCAATGGGGCAATCCAACCACAGCATATTGTGCCAAAAGGCTGGGTAAGATTACGATTCTTAAATGGGTGTAATGCGCGTAGCTTAAATCTTGCCGCTAGTGATGGCAGACCCATGTATGTGATCGCCAGCGATGGTGGATTATTAGCGGAACCGGTAAAAGTGACAGAACTCCCTATTTTAATGGGAGAGCGTTTTGAGGTTTTAGTGGATACCTCAGATGGTCGTGATTTTGATATTGTCACTTTACCTGTACGTCAAATGGGCATGGTGTTAGCACCGTTTGATAATGTATTACCTGTATTACGTTTATTACCGTCAGCAGAAAAAGCACAAGGTACTTTGCCTGATCAATTAGCATTAATTCCGGCATTACCAACCCTCAGTAACATTGCAACTCGTACATTACATTTACGTATGGATATGCGTTTAGATATGCAAGGAATGATAGCATTAACAGAGCGTTATGGTGATAAAGCATTAGCGGGCATTCATCATGGAATGAGTCATATGCGCCAAGGTAACGGCAATGGCATGATGGGCGGTGGAATGAATTGTGGTCATGGTAATGGGGATCTAGATATTTATAATGCTAATAGTATCAATGGTATTCCATTCTCAATGACAGAGCCTGCATTCGATGTGAAACAGGGTATTTATGAACGTTGGGTTGTTTCTGGCCGTGGTGACATGATGTTACATCCATTCCATGTGCATGGTACGCAATTCCGTATTTTATCTGAAAATGGTCGAGCACCAGAAAAACATCGCCAAGGCTGGAAAGATATCGTGAAAGTTGAAGGCCAATTTAGCGAAATTTTGGTGAAATTCGATCATTTAGCCACAAAAGCGCATCCATTTATGGCGCACTGCCATTTATTAGAGCATGAAGATACTGGTATGATGGCGGGTTTTACCGTTAGTAAATGATTTGTCGCTATAAAACTGATTAATATCAGTAAGATAAACCGAAGAAAGGCACAAGATTAATATTTTGTGTCTTTATTTTCATTAAATCAGATCATCGCATGATGAAGGAAGTTCTGGTACAATCGTTTGCTTTCCCCGTTAACCCAATCGAAATAAATCATGAAACATATTGTTGATGTCATGATCTCTGAAGAAGAGATCAAACAGCGTATTGCTGAGCTAGGTCGTGAAATCACAGAACATTACCGTCCACGTCAAGAGCAACACGATCTTGTCTTAATCGGCTTGTTAAAAGGTTCTTTTATTTTTATGGCAGATTTATGTCGTGAAATTAATGTGAACCATGAAGTCGATTTTATGACTGTATCAAGTTACGGTAATGGTATGACGTCAACGCGTGACGTTAAAATCATTAAAGATCTCGATGAAGATATTCGTGGTAAAGATGTTCTGATTGTTGAAGATATTATTGACTCAGGTAATACCTTAAATCGTGTTAAAGAGATTTTAAGCTTACGTGAGCCAGCTTCTATTTCTATCTGTACTTTATTGGATAAACCATCACGCCGTGAAGTCGATGTACCTGTTGAATGGATTGGCTACTCTATTGAAGATAAATTTGTTATTGGTTACGGCATTGATTACGCACAGCGTTATCGCCACCTGCCTTATATTGGGCATGTAACGTTATTAGATGAGTAATGAATTTACTTAAAATAGAAGTGAAAAACCCGCTGTAGGCGGGTTTTTTGTTGGTCTTATTTAATAAAAATAGATACAGGTAAATTAAATCGAGCTGCTAGTTTTTTAATATGTTCTAGCGTGAGATTACGTTCACCATTTAAAATGCGGCTTACATAAGAGCGCGAACCTAATTCTTCTTTAAAATCAGTGGTGTTTAATTGATATTGCTCCATTAATGTACGCAAAACAGCAATGGCATCATCACATTGATTTAGTCTTGCATTGAATGCTCTAAATTCAGGAGCACTATTCTCATATTCGTCAATTTTATGACAAAGCATATCAATTAAAGGATTATCTGGGTCGTGTTCTACTAAGTATTCAACTAATTTGACACCTTCTTCATAGTCTTTACGAGATTGGCTACGACCAAGAATAGGAACTATATTGACTAGGCTATTAGCAGCCTTAATTGCATCAACAATCATCATTCTTTTGTTCTCCGATAGTAATCAATGAGTTTATCGTATTCAGCATGAGTAGAAATATGTTTCACAAATATTTTGTCGCGTTCAAAATCTGCAAAAAATAGGATCCTTAGCGTATTTCCACCAATATTGATAACCCACCATTTTTCTCTATATTTCATTCTATCTAAACTTGGGAAGATTTTTTTTAATGCTTCAGGTGTTTGATAAGTATTCTGCTTTAGCGTTCTATAAGTATCAGTAAGTGATTGAGCACAATTGGGGAAACGTGTAGATGCTAAATCAAAAGGCTCTCGTGATATTACGTGCATTCCCTGTCCCTTGTTTCCTATTTGTCAACAGATTAGCATCTTTTTTCATTGTTGCCAAATAGGAAACATTATATTTTATAAGCTATAAAAAAGCCCTAATATTATTTTAAATATTAGGGCCTAAAATAATTTCTTATAAGAAATTAATTAACGTGGATGGCTTAATTTTGCCATCGCTTGACGATAAGAAAGTTCAAGTTTTTCGCGGCTATCAGAAGTGACATCAAGGTCGTGTAGCTCACCGTTATTTAAACCGTAAACCCAGCCGTGGATCATCACTTTTTGTCCGCGTTTCCACGCTGCTTGCATAATCGTTGAGTGACCAAGGTTGTACACTTGTTCGATAACATTTAGCTCACAAAGTAGGTTTAATCTATCATGTGGTGCCAGTTCGCCTAACATGGAACTGTGCTTGTACCAAATATCGCGGATATGCAGTAACCAGTTATTGATAAGACCTAATTCAGTGCCTTCAATAGCTGCTTCAATACCACCACAACCATAGTGACCACAGACAATAATGTGTTCAACTTGTAATACATCAACTGCATATTGGATCACTGAAAGGCAGTTTAAATCAGTGTGGATCACTAAGTTTGCGACATTACGGTGAACAAAGAGGTCACCAGGTGCTGCGTTAATTAATTTTTCTGCTGGAACGCGGCTGTCAGAGCAACCAATCCATAAAAAGTGAGGTTTTTGACCTTTACAGAGATCTTTAAAAAACTGAGGATTTTCTTCAGTAACAGATTCTGACCATTGCTTGTTATTGGCTAACAGCTCTTCAATTTTTCTCATCATGACGTGACTGCCTGTAAATTCGGTTTCCCACCATTTGCGCTGACAGTACGCCAACACGAAATAGCTCTTGTGTTATTGTTGGATGCGAGAGATCCATTAAGAAAGGGTATTTTTATACCATTACTTTTGAATTAATCAGAGGGCTTTTTAAAGCCAAGTGACAGATAATTGCTTGTATTTTTTCGCGTTCAAATAAGATAGATCTTTTTATAGCATTTGTTTAATGAATTTATCAATACATTCTTTGATGTAAATCAAATGTATAAAAAGATAACTGTTTGTTAAGCCTACTGTTGTATTATTCAAAAATAGACACTTATAAATATTATATAAATAAATCTAATGATTGTGATTATTGGTTTTATTTTTATACTGAAAACATAAATGATAAAAAATAAAGAACATCATTGATTGAGATAATGAATGGCGAGATAATATTCATCAGTAAACTTGAGAAACAAAGGCAATAATTTTATTGGTATCAATTAGGCTAAATGATTGCACTAAGGGATAAATTTATTAAAACATCAGAATATCAGTAAGAAATAAAAGAACCTTGAGCCTTGATTGTTAATTTACATTCTCTTCAGGTCTTATTCTTTGTTATTAAAATAGTTAAAAAATATTTATTTATTCGTTTGTGTCATAAACCCTAAAACGGTTTATTTACGACCTTATTTTCTCTAGAATATCCTTATTCCATTTTGATCTTATTGAACTAAGCCTATTTTCTGAATTGAAGCGTGTGAGCAACGCGTAGCATTAGCAAGGTTTAGTTGAATAGCTATTTTCTGATTTCAGCTCAGTCAATGCTGAATAATGCAGTTGATAAAAGGTAATTCCCACTTATGACGTATGCATTGGAGTTAACGGAGTTAACGAAAACTTATCACAATGGCGTAAAAGCGCTAAAAGGTATTAATCTCACCGTTGAGGCTGGCGATTTCTATGCTTTATTAGGTCCTAATGGTGCGGGTAAATCGACCACGATTGGTATTATTAGCTCTTTAGTCAATAAGAGTAGCGGCAAAGTAAAAGTGTTTGGTTATGACACCGATACCGATATGGTAAATGCAAAACGCCAGTTAGGATTAGTGCCACAAGAATTCAATTTCAACCCTTTTGAAACCGTATTACAAATTGTTCTCAACCAAGCGGGTTATTATGGCGTGCCTCGTAAATTAGCACTAGAACGTGCCGAAATTTACTTAACTCAGTTAGATTTGTGGGAAAAACGTGATGATAGAGCGCGTTTTTTATCAGGAGGGATGAAGCGTCGTTTGATGATTGCGCGTGCGTTAATGCATCAACCGAAATTGCTTATTCTTGATGAACCTACCGCGGGTGTTGATATTGAATTACGTCGTTCAATGTGGACGTTTTTAAAACAATTAAATGCTGAAGGTACCACTATTATTTTAACTACTCACTATTTAGAAGAAGCAGAAATGCTGTGTCGGAATATTGGTATTATTCAACGTGGTGAGCTGGTTGAAAATACCAGTATGAAAGGTTTATTAAGTAAATTAGAGTCTGAAACATTTATTTTAGACTTAGCACCTAAAAGCCCATTACCTGAATTACAAAATTATCAATATCGCTTGGTTGATACATCTACTTTAGAAGTTGATGTTAAAAGAGAACAAGGATTAAACAGTGTTTTTGCTCAACTTAATGCGCAAGGTATTCAAGTGTTAAGTATGAGAAATAAAGCCAATCGTCTTGAAGAATTATTTGTTCATTTAGTGAATGAAGATCATACAGTAGAAGGAGAGAGGGAATGATTCAGCTGTATTGGGTAGCCCTCAAAACAATTTGGATTAAAGAAGTCACCCGTTTTGGTCGTATTTGGGTGCAAACATTAATTCCACCAGTGATAACAATGTCTCTCTATTTTGTTATTTTCGGGAACCTAATTGGTAAACGAATTGGCGATATGGGTGGCGTAGATTATATGCAGTTTATTGTTCCTGGCCTGATTATGATGGCAGTAATAACAAACTCTTATGCCAATGTTTCCTCTTCCTTTTTTGGTGCTAAATTCCAACGTAGCATTGAAGAATTATTAGTTTCACCTGTTCCAACGCATGTTGTTATTGCAGGTTTTGTCGGTGGGGGGGTTGCTCGTGGTATTTGTGTTGGAGTATTAGTGACGGTAGTTTCACTCTTTTTTGTACCATTGGAAATACACTCTTGGACAATGGTAGTTGTGACATTACTGATGACCTCAATTGTGTTTTCACTCGCGGGGTTATTAAATGCGATTTTTGCGAAAACCTTTGATGATATTAGTATTATTCCAACTTTTGTTTTAACACCATTAACCTATTTAGGCGGTGTGTTTTATTCACTGTCACTTTTGCCTGAATTCTGGCAAGGTGTATCTAAATTAAACCCGATTGTTTATATGATCAGTGGTTTCCGTTATGGTTTTCTGGGCATTACCGATGTCTCTTTAACAGTGACGATTAGCGTACTGTGTCTTTTCATTGCTGTGTTTTATGTTATTGCATGGTATTTAATTGAAAAAGGTCGTGGTTTAAGAAGCTAATCAAAAAGACACGATCGATAGTTATAAAGTTTGAAATCGGTATCTTAATTAGAGATACCGATTTTTTTTAGCTATTTTTTCAGCATAAATGTTAATTTTTATTTAAATAATGACTTCGCTATTAACAAAATGGTTTTTCTTGTTTAGTATACTAAACACTTTGATGGAGATGGAAAGGAAATGTAATGACAACGGCAAGCCAAACAGGCAAAGCGCCTGAGGCAATCTCTCGTAATAAACTTTTATGTATTGCAGGTATGGGATGGACTTTTGATGCAATGGATGTGGGACTATTGGCCTTTTTACTCACAGCATTAAAAGAAGATTGGGGATTAACCGCATCGCAATTGGGTTGGATTGGTAGTGTAAACTCAATTGGTATGGCCGTAGGCGCTTTTGTATTTGGCATTATGGCGGATAGAAAAGGGCGAAAGCCTGTTTTCATCTTCACATTGCTATTGTTTAGCTTAGGTTGTGGATTAACGGCATTAGCAAGCTCTTTAATGGTCGTGCTTGTTTTACGCTTTTTTATTGGTATGGGATTAGGTGGGGAATTACCCGTTGCTTCAACACTGGTCAGTGAAAGTGTTGAAACCCACGAACGAGGTCGTATTGTTGTTTTACTCGAAAGTTTTTGGGCAGTAGGTTGGCTAATTGCGGCTCTGATTGCGTATTTTATTATTCCTGATTATGGCTGGCGTATGGCAATGCTATTAAGTGCATTACCTGCGGTATATGCCCTTTATCTACGTTCAAAATTACCTGAGCCTGTATCTCCTCACTCTTCACAGAAAAAAACACGCTTATCTATTCGCCAATCAATGGCATTGATTTGGTCACCTCAATATCGTCGTTCGACATTAATGTTGTGGATATTATGGTTTTGTGTGGTCTTCTCTTATTACGGTATTTTTTTGTGGTTGCCTAGTGTCGCTATGTTAAAAGGCTTTAGTTTAATTAAGAGCTTTCAATATGTGCTTATTATGACATTAGCGCAGTTGCCGGGTTATTTTACGGCGGCTTGGCTTATTGAGCGCTATGGACGGAAGTTTGTTTTAGTGACTTATTTAGCTGGAACGGCGATCAGCGCATATTATTTTAGTGTGGCTGATTCTACCGCGACACTGCTTATTTTCGGGATGTTGTTATCGTTCTTTAATTTGGGGGCTTGGGGCGCTTTATATGCTTATACGCCAGAACAATATCCCGATGGAATTCGAACAACGGGTGCAGGAACAGCAACCGCAATAGGGCGTATTGGTGGAATATTAGGGCCTTTAATGGTGGGATATTTGGTTCAATATCAATTTGAAATAAGCTCAATATTTCTGATTTTCAGTTTTTCGATTGTAATTGGAATATTAGCGGTGATGTTATTGGGGCAAGAGACAAAAAATAAGCCACTTAACTCAATTTAGTCATGCTTTGTGCGACTAAAAATATAGAATTTCTCTTTCTTGTAATATGATAGCAGTTAAGATTTTTATGAGAAAAAGGAAATAACGATGTCTCATTATGATGAAGTGGTTAAACAGGTTGATGATGCTATTGCCACAACCAGTATTCAAACCATGAATGAACTTTTAGTGGAATTAGGTAAAGATAAAACGATTGAGTTTCCACAGCGTTATGAGCAACAAGAGCGTTTACGTACGGCTATTTTCCATCACGGTGAAAAACATCGTTAGTCGGATTGTTGCTAAGAAATAAGAATTAAAAAGCGTTTTCACCTGTTTATCAATATGGTGAAAACGCTTTTTTCTTTTTACTACATTGTATCAACATGAATTAAAACGTCTTTCGACCTTCTAGCACTGCAATCCTATTTTCAATGGAGGGATGCGTTGAGAAAAACGAATCTCCTTTATTAAAAATAAAGGCTGCTTTACGATAAGCACGTCCTGTCGAACCATCTTCAAAATTTTCAGTGTCATGTTGTGCTGAAATTTTCTTTAATGCATTAATCATCGCTTGATTATCTTGGGTTAAATCAACCGCAGCGGCATCTGCCATATATTCACGAGTACGGGACAAATAGAAATAGAGCACCTGTGTAATGATCGGCAACACCAAGTTTAGAATAATTAAAATGAGTCGTGCTTTACTTGCTGCATCATTACTTTTACCACCACGGTTACCAGAGGCAATATATAAGCGGCTACCAAAGATATTTGTTACCGTCAGAATAACGTTAGCTAATATACCAACATATAACGTTAGTCGTGAATCACCATGAATAATATGCCCTGTTTCATGAGCTAATACTGCTTGTACTTCTTGGCGATTAAGGCGATTTAATAAGCCTGTTGTTACACCAATAAAGGCGTTTTTCTCAGACCAACCCGCTGCGAAGGCATTCGCTTCTGGTGTATCAAGAAGATAGAGTTTAGGAATGTAGCCAAGAGTTGCACTTAAGCTAAGCTCTTCAACAATATTCAGTAGTTGGCGCTCTTGTGCATTTAAGGTGTCATCAGGACTAATTAATCGTGCATTCATTCCTGTTAGCATAATTTTATGCCCTTTAAAATGAATAAAGATAAGCAATAAAATCGAGATGGCGAGAATAATTAATGTCGCAGTAGGGAGCGTTTTGAAAGTCAGAAATGCCAACATATTATCAGTAAGATCTAAATAAGGATTGGCTCCAATAGCAGTATCCACCAGCAAACCGATCATAAGCATTAAGAGTAAATATGTTGCTATAACAAAACGAGTTCGAATAGCATTTTTTCGTAGAACATTTCTGAAATCCATTAGTGACTCCAAACAGCACCGTTAAGTGCTGTTTTTATCAATCTAGAAGTAATAAGTATCTCTTATCACTATCAAATTAATCGAAATTAATGCGGCGTGCTTCTTCTGTTTTAATGGTTTCTTCATCAAGGCGCCAGTACTCTTTATCAATAACAAGGCTTGGGAAAATTTTGACGATAAATACCGCAGGAATAGAGGCGATGAAAGCACGGTATTGTTCTAAAGTACGGTTGTAACCGCGTTTTGCAAAAGAGAGTTTATTTTCTGTTGAAACAATCTCTTCTTGTAAATTCGCCATGATAGTGTCGGATTTTAATTCAGGGTAATTTTCAACCGCAACATTAATGGCACCACTTGAGACAATTTTTGATAACTCATCTTCAGCCGCTTTGGCTTCTTTGGTATTTGCGCTTTGAGATTGTGTTCTTAATTCAGTTATTTTAGTAAATACTTCAGATTCATGACTAAGGTATTTTTTAACGGTGGCTAATAAGCTATCAAACACTTTGCCACGACGATCTAATTGCACTGAAATTTCAGTTTCACTTGAGATAACTGCTTCACGCATAGAGATAATGCGGTTGTAATAATAAAAAATAAGACCTAATAACGCGATGGTAATAATTAATCCAGTCATGTGAAGCGCTCTCTTTTCTAATAGTAAACAGGGAATTGTGCTAAATTATTAATGTTAATTTTGCCTATTATTGATAAAGATAGCCAGATGATTATTTCAACAAAGATAAAAAGAGTACTGATAAGGTAAAATCAATAATATGGGCGAGATAAAAAAATACCCCGAATAAATTCGGGGTAAAATGAAAAATAATGCTAGGGCAAATAAAAAAATATCAAGTGAAACATCGGGGATAAAACTAGGTTAAATAAGCAAGCTAACTAAGCTATTTAACCCAGCTATTTAACCTAGAGAAATAACATACTTAAAACCAAGGTGCTTGCGCCATTACATTGCCATAAAACAACATTCTTCCTGTAATTTCGCCACTAAAAAGCATCAAAATAGCGATAATAGAGAGCGATGTTTTGCTAAATGAAGCACCATGAGACAACGTAATAATACAAATACCCATAATCAGACTAGCAATGACTTGCCACCATAATAATAGGCTTGCTACATCTGCACCGGGTGCTTGTGCTCTCATAACTAATCCCACAAGTACTAATAATGCGCCGATTAACGTCCCTATTTTTAATGAATTGCTAATGGTTTTACCTTGTAAACGTAACCAAGGGATCATCGAGCCAAAGCCAAGTAACAACGCTGTACCAATAAAGCTAATTTGTGTTGCTGGTGTATGCCATAACGGGTGTGCCTGCATTTGGTAATAGATTTGTGCTGTAACCAAAATAACAGGCAAACCAATAACGCCACAAAATAAGCCAAGTAGGCTATTACGGCGGATGGCATGAGGTTGTACCCAACTGGCTAATGCCCATAATGAAATCAATCCATTTAGCATCACAAAGGCAATAGCTTCGCGGCTTAACCAAGAGTGAGCGATACCTAATACAGAACGATAAGCGCCAAGTGGATCACCCAAGTGCCCCATCGACATTGAGGAGCCAACAACTTCAATTAGCCAAATCAGTGCAATCGTTGTTCGTAACGCTTTGGTATTTAATATCGCTGAGTTTTGTGTCTGGTTTTGCCATTGATACAGTGAAATTGCTAATACGGCACCAATGCCCCACTGACTCATCACCGTAAACAGGACTAACGGCAGTTGATAATCATGCATGATTAATCCTCCATACCAATAATGACAATATTAGGATTACTGATGGTGTGATCAGGAACGCCATAGCGTTTTTCCAATAAAGCCCAATTTGTTGTATGTTTTTTACGTAAATCTTCAATGTCACCAAATTCGATGGCACTCGTAGGGCAAGATTCGACGCAACGTGGTTTCAAGCCTTCATCCAGTCTATCTGCGCACATGTTGCATTTACTGGTTTTGCCTTCAACGGGATCATAAACAGGTGCATTATAAGGACAGGCCATAATACACATCTGGCAACCAATGCATTTGTCATGATCTTGCACGACAATACCATCCTCACGTTTGGTATAAGTGTCAGCTGGACAGACTTTTAGGCATTGTGGATCATCACAATGATTACAAGACATAGTAATAAAGGCTTGTGCATTAGGTTGATCTTCGTTGAATTCACGAACACGACGCCATAGCACACCAGGTGGTGTTACGTTTTCAGATTTACATGCCATAGAGCAGGTGCGGCAACCGTAGCAATCTTTGGTATTTATCAGAAAACCATACTGTTTCTTCGCCATGATCATGCCTCCCGTCTTACGTTAACTAAGGTGCTATTACAGCAATGACCATTACCTAAAGGCTCTACGTGATCATTGGTGACATGGCTACTACTTCCGCCTTGTTGCTCCCACCATCCATTGTCTAATGAGATAACACCTTGTTTAATGTGAGTGGTCACAACGGCAATCGCGCGGTGTTCACCTCGATCATTAAACGCGATAGCCCATTCACCATTTTTAATACCGCGAGCTAAGGCATCATTAGGATGGATAAGAATATTCGGCTGATTACGCTGTACTTCTAAGATCCATTCATTCATACCATGACTGGAGTGAACACTACGGGCGAGTTTGCGTTGTACCGCCATAAGAGGATACTTTTGGGCAAGTTCAGGTGAGCCTTTTATCGATTCTTTTACTGGATAATAGGTGACAATAGGGGAGTAATTTTTGCCCTGCCACTCTTCAATAAAGAAGTGCGCTTTTTTCGTTGAAGTACGGAAAATACCATCTTTAAATGGGATCCAATCGCCTTCAACTGGGCGTACTGGGCCTTTTTCAAGCATTTCTCGAGTAATACCAGAGCCTTTTAGGCAAGCATCAATGTAATGTTCGATAGGCTGATTAAAGACTTCACCAAAGCCAAAACGCTCAGCAAGGCGAGCAAAGATCCAATAATCAGGTTTTGCTTCTCCTGGTGGCTCAACGGCTTTTTCCATTAATTGCACATACTGACTACGAACACCCGCCATTAAACTGGTATCTTCAAAAATAGTGGTAACAGGAAGCACAAGGTCGGCATAAAGTGCCGTGGATGACATCAAGTTATCTGCGACAACAACAAAAGGTACTTTTTTCAGTGCATTACGCACCATATTTGTGTTAGGAAGTTGCGTCATCACCCCCATTGTCATGATCCACCAAAAATTAATTGGGTGTGGTCTTTCATTGACAATCCAATCACCGACTTTTGCAACAGGGATAGGTTTAATCGGTTTTGCATTAGGTGCTGGTGGAATAATCGGGCTAAATTTCGCCATTTGACGAGCACCGCCCGCATCACAAACTCCTGCGCCTTTTTTACCGATATTGCCGGTTAGTAAGGCGAGATAAAACTGGCTTGCTGCGACATAAGCACCAAACTCGGTTCGTTGAGCGCCTGACATATTTTGCACAATCATCGCTGGTTTGGTGGTGGCATAATCGCGAGCTAAACGAATGATCGTTTCTTTTGGAATATCCGTTTCTTGGCTGGTTTTTTCGATAGTCCAAGGTTGTGCTTGTTGATAAATTTGCTCAAAAACTGTCACATAGTCAGCATTAGCAGGCAGTTCATCATGAGTTAACGCAGGAACAATATTCGCTGTTTCATGGTGAACAAGTTGCTGACTTAATGTATCAAAAACCAGATAGCTATCTTTATCATCATCAGATTGGCGTAATAGTTTTTGTTGTGAGTCAACAAGGTAAACAGCACCAGTATGCGCACGTAAAAAAGGCTTATCCGTGAGATTCTCGTCAATGATAATTTTGATCATACCTAATGCGAGCGCAGTATCTGTACCAGGTACAATAGGGATCCATTCATCGGCTTTAGCCGCAGTTTCATTAAAGCGAGGATCAATAACCACCATTCTGGCGCCATTTCGGCGAGCTTGGTTGTAGTTTTTAAAATAGGCTTGCATAGTGACTGCTGGGTTATTACCCCAACAAAGAATATAGCGACTATCTTTTACCGTATCTCGAGTATCAGCATAGCGTAGACCCACCATTGGGATCATCGCCGCTGTTACAGCAGAGCAGCATAAAGAGCCAGCTTGTTTTGTAGAGCCTCCTAAGTAATCGAAAAACGCTTTGCCCATATCGTTTTTAATCGAGTCCATATTGCCTGCATGAGTGGAGATAAATAGCCCCTCATTGCCAAACTTATCAATGGTTTCTCTGATATTCTTTTCGATAAGATCAAGCGCTTCATTCCAACTGATCGGTTTAAACTCGGCTTTCCCTTTTTCGCCAACACGCAATAAAGGTGTGGTTAAACGATCTTTATGGTATACCCACTTAGTTCGGCTCATACCACGCAAACAGCATTTCACATTAAAGCCTTCAGTGGCTTCAACTTTGATAAGTTGCCCATTATGTGTAAAAGCTGTTAGGTTACAGTGCAAACATTCCATCGCACAGGTTGAACGAAAGGTTTTATATTCGGATAATTTGATCCGTACTTTTTGGTTATATATGGGTTTATTTTCATTAACTAGACTGAACGCGTTAGGAGAAAGAGCGGCCACGCCAATAGCGCCCATTCCTTTTAACAACGTTCTTCTATTTAATTCCCATTTTTGATTTTTAGACATAGACATTCTCACGCACAAGAAAAGTTAACTATATATAAACTCAATTCATATATAGTTAACTTTGAGTTAGATCATCTAAAAATAGACAAAGAAAATAATCGATAGAAAATGATTAAAAAGCCCTATTTAAAATAAGGTTTCAGAGCAATATACTATTAAAAATAACAAAAAAAGAATAATGGGATATCGTCATAAAATTAAGTAAATAACGAATAGGTATAGGAAAAATAAATGCAGAATTCTCAAGGAGTTAACTCGGTTGATATCGCTATTACCATTCTCGAATTTATTGCGTCGAATGGCGGGGTAGCTCGATCGTCAGATATTGCAAAAGCCTGTTCACTTTCAAAAAGTCGCTTACATAAGTATTTAGTTTCACTTTGTCGCTCAGAAATGCTGTATCAAGAGAGTGAAGGAAGCCAGTATTGTTTGGGCAGTAAAATTCTTTTTTTAGCCGAGGCGACACCAAAGCCACAATCCGTTGTGGATGAAATTAACCAGCTATTATGTGAATTTAGAGACGAACATAATATGTCTACGGGATTGGTGATATCTCAAGGTAATCAACTGTTTTTAACACGTTACAACCGTAGTTTTAAACATGTTGATATCGATTTTTTACCTGATACTCCTGTTCCTCATAAAGTGAGTGCAGCGGGTGCTGTTTTTGCCACCTTCAGTGATTTGATGATTGAAGCAGATTTATCGCAAAAGCAGCTAAATACTATTCGTCAACAAGGTTTTGCTATTCGTCATGAGCCTGCTAATGGTATTCCTGGTGCACAATCTATTTCATGCCCTGTATTTAATAAAAAAGGGGAAATGGTGGCGGCAGTATTGACGATGGGATTTATTGAACCTGAAAGGCAAATGGAGCTAGGCAATGCATTAAAAGCAAAAATGGCGCATTTCTCCCATTAATTTGCTAAAGAGCTTATTTAGGCACTTTTGCATTAAAAGCAAAGTGCCTAAAATCGTGTGTTGATTAATCGAATAGTCCTTGTGCCAGAATGTCGCCTCCTTGTGAAACACCAGGTAAGACGAAGTAATATCCACCACCAAAAGGTTTGATATAACGCTCTAAGGGTTCACCATCTAAACGTTTTTGGGTATCAATAAACCCTTTTTTAAGGTTATTTTGAAATGAGATAAAGATCAGCCCCATATCTAGTTGACCTGAAGGCGTTAATCCTAATGAGTAGCTATAACTACGTCGGCGTAATTTTGCACTGTAACGTTCTGGATTTCTTGGTTCAGCTCGTCGCATATGAGAATCAAATAGCACTCTGTCACCGTGGGGATCTTTTTCAAATTGAGGATCGTCCATCTCTTGCTTCATACCTATTGGTGCACCCGTTGAGCGATGGCGCCCAAAGTTATTTTCTTGATCTTCAAGCGGTGTTCTATCCCAAAATTCCAAAGCAAAACGAATAAGGCGAACAGCTTGATAACTTCCACCTAAACACCACTGTGGCTCTTTTTGTTTCTCAGTGATCCAAACAAGATCATCCATCAAACTATTATCTGAAGAAGGGGCGTTGCCCGAGCCATCTTTAAAGCCAAAAAGATTAATAGGTGTTTGTCGATTATCGATATCACGAGAAGGAAGAAAACCATCGATTTTCCATACAGCATAAACCTTCCCTGACAGGTGTTTTAAAATATCTCTTAACGCATAAATGACACTTTCTGGGCTATTCGCACAAAGTTGCAGTAATACATCGCCACCACACCATTTAGGATCGAGTCGGTCATTAGGAAAGGGTTTCATTGGTTCTAAGCGCTTAGGTTTTTTAGCTTGAAAACCAAAACGGCTATCAAAAAAACTATCACCTAAAGCAACGGTGACGGTTAATTCATCGGGGTGTAATTGTGTTCCTAAAATACCCGATTCAGCAGGGGGAAGATGCGGGTTAGCCCTTTGTTGAAGTTCTCTGGGTTGAGTTAAAAATGCAATTCGTTGTGTCAGTGTTGCAAATACTCTTTTTATATCATCGGCGTTTGTTACTGTCAGATTAAGTGCAATCAATGAGGCATGTTTTTGTTCTGGCGTAATAACGCCCGCTTGATGTTTACCTAAATAGGCAATAGCGCGCTGATAACGAGGTACTGATGAAGCGCTTTGTTTTTCTACTGCTTTCGCTCCCATACTGGCGAGTAATAGACTCCCTCCTAACCATTTTAACGTTGTACGTTTATTTAGGTTAACAGGACTTTTTGATAGCGATTTAAAGAGAGTTTTATTTTTCATCACTTGCTTCTTTATAGTGATAGTAAACATCAATATTGAGCGTGCTACGCAAGTTTGCCACTTGCTCTGCTAATTGTGTCACTTGAGAAAAAAGCCAACTTTTTTCTGTTTCAGGAAGTGCGGTTAAAGGCTGAAATAGGCCTTCATCGCGCTGATATTTTAAAAGCAGAGCACCTATATCGTCATATTGTTTGATAAGCAGTTGATATTCTGTCGTTGGAATATGATTAGATAAGATCTCTACGATTAAGCGCGATCCAGATAAATTGGCATAACTATCACCCAGATCGCTGTTTGAATATTGATTTTCAATACCAGCGAGTTTGTCAGTTAAAATAAACTCTAAGCTATCACCCGCAGATTGAACCAATTTAGGGATAGGAATATCTTCAATCGCGACACGTTTTTTTAGGTCACTAATACCTCTTAAAAGGTTTTTTGCCGATTCTGTGGCTTTTTGAGGATCTTTTAATTTAAAGAGTTGATATTCAACTAAATGAAACCCTGAAAAACGAGGTGAGTTTTCTCTTTCAAGAAAGAAATTTGCTCGATTATTCAATAAACGTTCGCTTGTACCAAAAAGGGCAATAATAGGGCGAATAACTTCATAATGATAATGCGCTTGTTGATAAGCATTTTGTGCATTAATAAGCTGATTTATTTCACTATTTTCAATTAATTTAACGAGCGATTTTTCAACTAGCGTTAATTGTTCAACAGCCTTTTCTCGGTAATTTAAAATATCGGTTTCGAACTTTTTAGGAGTAGGGATATCCCCTTTGGCAATAACGATATTCTCGCTATCTTGAATAATGCCCTGAATAATTTTTTCGGCATAAACAGGAAAAGAAAATAACAAGATGAATAGAAAAGCTGTGATATTTTTGCTTAGCAATTTTGTATTATTTAGCATGGCGAGCACCTCGCTTAAATAACAGTGCAACAACCACCCAATACACAATAAATGTCACCACGCTTAAACCAATTGGTTGAGAGCGATAAGCAAAAAACGAGACTAAAAAATTACCAAAGACACTGGAATCGTCAAGAATATGGCTAATATCCCAAAGTGGATAAATAAAGAAATCAGGTAATTCAAAATCCATTTCAATCAGTAGATTTGCAATTTCTTCTACGGCTTTTAATAATAGAGAAACGGCAAGGAATAGTAATAAAAATCCTGTTACAGTAAAGAAATAGCGCCATGAAATAACTTTTGAAGTCAGCAAAAATAGCCATAGTGTGAATGCTGCGACAAGTAAGCCAATAAAGACTTCAATAAAGAAAGGTACTGCTGTTTGTGCATTGAGAGCCATAATATGGCTAGAGAGGAAGACCACGACTTCGCTGCCTTCTCTGGCAATCGCAATGGCAATAATCAATAAAATACCCCATGCACTTTGTTGCTGTGTTTTTTGGGTGAGTTCATTTTCTATATTTGCTTTTAATGATTTTCCTTGCCCATTCATCCAATAAACCATCTGCACAATAAGTACACAAGCGAGGATCTCCATTGCGATCATAAATAGAGATTGCCACATATCTTCGAGTGAGCTAAATACACCATAAATACTTAGCGCTAGAATAATGGCAAGAAATAACCCAAAGGCCACGCCACCCCATAAATATTTCATACCTTGTTGTGGTGTTGGTGAACGTTTTATCCACGCATAAATAATGCCTACCACTAATAGCGCTTCAAAGCTTTCTCGCCAAACAACAAACAGAACTTGTCCCATATTTACTCTGCCTTTTCAGTTGCAACAATTTCACCTTGGGGATGAGAAAGGTGAAAATCATCAAAGAAGGTGTAACGCCCAGGTTTTAGTGGTGCGATTACAACGACAGAATTTGCGCCTGGTGCTAATACTTTTTCTTTACGTAGCTGTGTACTTTCAAATTCAACAGGACTAGTGCCTGTATTACGAATTTTTATTCTAATGGGTGTTTTAGCGGGGACTTCTAGTACTTGGGGAATAAGTTCACCATTTTTCATTTCTAATTCAACGGTGTATTTCTCTGCTGCAAAAACAGAGGTTGTCACCATTAACAGTAGTAATAATGTATATTTAGAGAGAGTTTTGATCATCAGCGTTTCACTTAAAAAAGAGAAAAAGGATAAATCCAAAGGGTTGGATTTATCCGTTATCAAGCTAATTAGTAACTGCCTTTACGGCCCGTACCGCTATAGGTGAAATCCCATGACACTTCAAAGGGTTCAAACCAAGGTGAAACGCCTGTTTCTTTATCGATATGACGACCAAAAGCGATATCTTTGTTGTATGAAGGCGGGTAAATTTTATAGGTCACGTTATATTGACCATTTCCGTCTAGTTTCAGGTTTTCACCATAGTGAGGGCCATCGTTGGCAACCATCGCCATAAATGTACCTTGTTGTTTTTTCGCCGGCGCGTCGGATTTTGTTACGGTGTATTCGATGGTGAGGTAAGGGATCCAATCACCCTCAGCAAATCCATTCGGATTATCTTCTGTAGCATGAATATCTGCTTCTAAATGGATATCTGCTTTATCAGCAGCCAAGTGATTCATCGCATGATGACCTTCTTCGGTATCCATTGTGATAGGTTGGAGATAAACTCCTTGAATTTCCATACCATTTTTAAGAATAGGATGACCAACTGGATACTCAACAGCTAGAGCGGACGCAGAAAAAAATGAGAGTGCAGTGAGAGAGAGTGCATAGCGATATTTCATGTTTAACCCTTATTATTGAATGATAATTGTTATTATTCTTAATAAGGTTAGCATAATTTGCATTAGAAATAGGAGATAATCTATACGAAAAATATCGCTTAAGTTGGCAGGAAAGTCAGTGAAAATAGTGATAACGTTTTCTTTTATAAAAGAAAAAAATTTGTTGTTCTGAAAGAAATATATGAATGGAATTAATAATTCTAGGTAATAATACCCAATGAAATCATCTAATTAAGAATGATATATGGAAATCTTATTTATTATAATGAGAAGGTAAAATAGAAGATTTCCATACTAAGAATATTAAATTTGACTTTGAGCACTCCAAAACTGTTTGGACTGTGTCAGCGCCACAGCTGAAACTTGCTCTTCATTTGGTGGTAGGAAAAATGCAGGAGTGACTTTTAGCTCTTGTGCAATATGAAAGAGCATATCAACATCAATCTTACATAGCCCATTCTCATAACGTGAAAATTGTTGCTGGCTAATACCGACTCGTTCCGCGACAACTTTTGCTGACAAGCGAAGTTGCTGGCGTTGTTTACGAATTTTATGCCCAATAATTTGAGAAATGGGATAAATCTTTGACATTAGTGACCTCATTCTTCCTATCAACCACCAATAATATCCAATAAATTGAATATTAAGTTTCCGTGATGGATCTTCAAAATAAACAAGCACTCCGGCTTGAATGAGTCAAATCCATACTACTGTGTTATCGGTTAATTGGATGAATTATTTATACCCGTTACGTTATAAGATGATATTAATTTTCATTAAACTATTTTGAGATCTTTCTTTTTTCTAGCAGGATAATCGAGGATTTTTTGATAAGCAGTGCTATATATTGCCTAAACACCATTTATTCTGTCATTTGTGCTCGCATTTATGATTAATAAAGAGTAAATAATGCAATCACAATAAAAAAGATAAAGCCCTCTTTGACTGTATTTATACTCGAAAATACCTTTTATAGGCTTTTTATAATGGGTTATTTTTGAGTTTTTTTTTATCTCGCCACGATTTCCCTTCTTAAAATAGCGTCAAACCCAAACAATAATTTTCATTTTATTGTCATTTATAAAATTACATTCACATCTAATAGTCTACGGCGTTAAGATTGTTATCTATAATACTTAGGCAAATTATAAGTATTGCAGGGTAATTATCTATTTATCGTCAAGGTCGAGATTATGAATGTAAAAGATATCATTCGTCATGAACCATTTGGAACATTGCTAGGCTATGCGCCAGGCGGTGTCGCGATTTACTCTTCAGATTACAGCAGTATTGATAAAGAAGATTATGCCGCTAATGATTCATTCCGTAGTTATATTGGTAATGAATATATGGGGCATAAGTGGCAGTGTGTTGAGTTTGCTCGCCGTTTTCTCTATTTACATTACGGGACTGTATTTACTGATGTGGGAATGGCTTATGAGATCTTCTCGCTGCGTTTTTTACGCAAAACCATAGATGACGATATATTGCCATTACAAGCCTTTGCCAATGGTAGTAAACAACCGCCAGCAGTGGGTGCTTTGCTGATTTGGCAAGAGGGTGGTGAGTTTAAAGTAACAGGGCATGTTGCGGTTATTACTGAAGTGCTTGAAGATAAAATTCGTATTGCGGAACAAAATGTTATCCACACTCGATTACCTGCTGGGCAACAATGGACTCGAGAATTACCGCTTAAAGTGACGGATAACGGTTACTTTATTCAAGATACTTTTGATAATACAACTCTATTAGGTTGGATGATCCAAACAGAGCCTAATGCTTATAGCCTTCCTCAACCTAAAATTATGCCAGAACTGTTAAATATTCATGCTGAAAAGCTTGATAATAAAGGTCAATTAGATGGCAAATGGTTAGATGAAAGCTCGCCGCTAGAAAAAGCTTACGTCCTTGCGCAGCATGGTCATATCATCAATCAAGATAGCTATGAATATTTCACTATTTCAGAAAGTGCAGAGCAGGAGCTTATTCGTGCAAGTAATGAAATGCATTTGATGTATTTGCATGCAACTGAAAAAGTGTTGAAAGACGATAATCTACTGCGTTTATTCGATATTCCTGAAGTGTTGTGGCCTCGTATTCGTTTGTCATGGCAAAACAGACGCCATCAAATGATCACGGGACGATTAGATTTTTGTATGGATGAACGTGGTGTCAAAGTTTATGAATATAATGCTGACTCTGCCTCTTGCCATACCGAAGCTGGCTTAATCATCGAGAAATGGGCACAGAAAGGTGGAATTAAAGAGGGTTTTAACCCTGGCGAACGCTTACTTGATGCATTAGCGGATGCTTGGAAACACTGTGATGCAAAACCTTTTGTGCATATTCTTCAAGATGATGATAGTGAAGAAGATTATCATGCTCTCTTTATGCAACAATCACTGAACCAAGCAGGCTATAACAGTAAAATTCTACGTGGGTTAGATGAACTTCATTGGAATAGTCGTGGTCAATTGATTGATGCAGACAAGCGAGTTGTTGAATGTGTTTGGAAAACATGGGCTTGGGAAACAGCGTTAGACCAACTAAGAGAAGAGAGTGAACAACAAGCACTGATCCCTATTCGTACAGGGCATCCTGAAGGCGAAGTCCGCTTGGTCGATGTGCTTTTACGTCCTGAAATTACCGTTTTTGAACCTCTTTGGACACTTATTCCTAGTAATAAAGCGATTCTACCTATTTTATGGCAATTGTTCCCAGATAATCCTTATTTGTTAGATACTGATTTCACCGTGACACCTCGTCTTGCACAAAGTGGTTATGCGGTTAAACCGATTGCGGGTCGTTGTGGTAGTAACATTGGTTTAGTCGATCATAAAGATAATGTGTTAGATGAAACCAGTGGTCAGTTTGATCATCAAGAAAATATTTACCAAGAATTATGGTGTTTACCAAAAGTGGCAAATCGTTATATCCAAGTTTGCACCTTTACAGTGGGCGGGCATTATGGCGGTTGTTGTTTACGTTCAGACCCAACTCTAGTAATTAAAAAAGAGAGTGATATTGAACCTTTAATTGTGATTGAAGATAAACACTTTTTAGCTAAATAAGATTATAGACGTTTAGAATTAATTAATGATAGACCCGCCTAATTGGCGGGTTTATTTTAAAAAAGAATATCCTCAGTGATACGTTCTTTATTTGCGATGATTAAATCTGCATATTCTGCAATAGCGACTATCTATGGTGTTGAAAAGGTCATCTCTTTCATCGTATTTTCCTTAAAAATTACATTCTTTCCTTGATTTGTTTTTTCAGCCACTGAATGAAAAGCTGTACTTTAGCATTATTTTTTTCATTTCGAGTGACGAGGTAATAACGCTGAGCGCAAAAAAGCTCACTATTATCAAAAGGAATAATTAATTCTTTATTAGCCAGTTGTTTTTGCACTAAACGTTTTCTTCCCATCGCCACTCCTGAGTGGTTAACCGCAGCAATAACAGCAAGATCAGAGCGGTCAAAACAGATATTGCTACGATTAGGAAAAAGTGAAAGCCCCATATATTCACTCCAAGCTCGCCATTCGTCGAAATCAGAGTTATTACTCCAAGCTTGCCTATCATGCAGTAAGGTGCAATTGGATAGATGATGAATATTGCCAATAAGCTCATGTTTTTTAGCATATTCAGGGCTACATACGGGAATAATAGATTCTGAAATTAAATCTTCGCAATAAAGATTTTGCAGTTGTTTATCATCAAAATAAATCGCCAGATCAATGCCATAACCTCGAAAGTTAATATCATCATTTCCTGTGAGTAGATTTAATTCAATAGAGGGATAACGTTCAGTAAAATCTGAAATAAGAGGTACTAACCAACATTGGGCAATAGAAGGTCGTGAATAAACGGTGAGAATGCCTGAGACTTCTTGGTTATGAATATCTAAAATTTCTTGGTTAATATCTTCTAGCGTTTTTTTAAGCGCCCAATAAATTCGTTCGCCTTCTTCTGTTAACTCTATTCGGCGATGAAAGCGGTCAAATAGCTTGATACCTAATTCTTCTTCTAACGTATTAATACGATGACTAATGGCACTTGGCGTTAAGGACAGTTCTTCTGCTGCTAAAGCGAATGAAAGGTGGCGACCTGTTGCTTCAAAAGTGTGAAGTCTTGCTAATTGATAACTAGATAATCGTTTATTTCTTAAAATCACGCTAGAAGATTCAAACATTCTTTTATTCTCGTTTTGTTGTTAATAGTAACGTAGGTTAACAATCAAGCTAATGTTAAGATGAAATACCATGCTGCTACTTATCATAATGTGATTATTTGTGCATCTTGTCACTTATTTGAGTTAATTGAGTTCATCTTAGTGTAAATTTTCATCATTTGTAAGTGCCGAATGATTAATATTCAATATGATTAACAATAAATAAAATATTTGGGATGGATATATGGATTCAACGTTATGGGTGCTAGGTACTCTTATAATTAGTATCTTGCTCATTGTTTTTACTATAATAAAACTTAAGTTTCATCCGTTTTTAGCCTTACTATTGGCAAGCTTCTTTGTGGGTACAGCAATGAAGATGAATCCTTTAGAAATGGTAAATGCGATTGAAAACGGTATTGGTGGTACGTTAGGATTTTTAGCAGCAATTATCGGTTTAGGAACTATTCTTGGTAAGATGATGGAAATATCAGGTGCCGCAGAACGCATCGGTATTACATTACAAAAATGCCGTTGGTTATCTCCAGACGTTATTATGGTATTGGTTGGTCTTATTTGTGGGATTACACTCTTTGTTGAAGTGGGTGTGGTATTACTGATCCCTCTTGCTTTCTCTATTGCGAAAAAAACAAATACTTCATTATTAAAATTAGCTATTCCATTATGTACAGCATTAATGGCTGTTCACTGTATTGTTCCTCCTCATCCTGCTGCATTATTCGTGACTAATGAATTAGGGGCAGATATGGGAACCGTTATTGTTGCGGGTCTTGCAGTTGGTTTAGCCGCATCTTTAGTGGGTGGTCCTTTATTCTTAAAAGTATTAGGTGAACGCTTACCATTTAAAACAGTACCTGAAGAATTTTCTGATATGGAAATTCGTGAAGAAAAAGATTTACCTTCATTAGGTGCCACTCTCTTTACTGTATTACTGCCTATTGTTCTGATGTTGATAAAAACAGCAGCAGAATTAAATATGACAAAGGGAACATCGCTTTATACTGCATTACAGTTTATTGGTAACCCAATTACTGCGATGTTTATTGCTGCCTTTGTTGCTTATTATATTCTAGGTATTCGCCGTAATATGGGCATGAATACGTTATTGAAGAAAACAGAAGATAGCTTTAGCTCTATTGCCAACATCTTATTAATTATTGGTGCGGGTGGTGCTTTTAATGGCATTTTAAAAGGTAGTGGTTTAAGTGAATCTTTAGCGTTAATTCTTTCTAACTTAGATATGCATCCTATTTTATTGGCTTGGTTAGTCGCCATTATCCTTCATGCTGCTGTTGGTTCTGCAACTGTTGCAATGATGGGCGCGACTGCAATTGTTGCACCACTAATGCCTTTATATCCAGACATTAGCCCTGAAATTATTACATTAGCAATTGGTTCAGGTGCTATTGGTTGTACCATCGTCACAGACTCACTGTTTTGGTTAGTGAAACAGTATTGTAATGCAACTTTAAGTGAAACTTTTCGTTTTTACAGTGTCGCGACCTTTATTGCCTCCTTTGTCGCACTAGGCGGTACATTTATGCTTTCTTTTGTCATATAAAAGAGAACGACTATGAACCATATAGATATAAATAAATTAACAAGCAATTTTCCACTAGTTCGTGACTTAGTGGACTTAAAAGAAGTGGTTTGGTTTAACCCAAAAGTGACCACCACTGACCAGGGACTTCCATATGTTGGTTTAACGCAAGATGACGTAATTGACGCACAAGCACGATTACAACGTTTTGCACCTTATTTAGCTAAAGCATTTCCAGAAACAGCGGTTACTCAAGGAATTATTGAATCAGAAGTGGTTGATATTCCTAAGATGAAAGTTGCTCTTGAAAAGCGTTATAACACATCTATTAGCGGTCAATTGCGTTTGAAAAAGGATAGTCATCTACCTATTTCTGGTTCAATTAAAGCGCGTGGTGGGATTTATGAAGTACTGACTCATGCTGAGAAATTAGCGATTAACGCGGGATTATTAAGTACAGATGATAATTATGAAAAATTATTTTCTGATAAATTCCGTGAATTCTTTAGCCAATATAGTATCGCGGTAGGCTCAACAGGCAACTTAGGTATGTCTATTGGGATCATGAGTGCGAAATTAGGCTTTAGCGTGAGTGTTCATATGTCTGCTGATGCCCGTCAGTGGAAGAAAGATAAATTACGTTCTCATGGCGTTAATGTTGTTGAATATGAACAAGATTACAGCATCGCGGTAGAAGAAGGCCGCAAAGAAGCAGAGAAAGATCCTAACTGTTTCTTTATCGATGATGAAAACTCAAAAACATTATTTTTGGGTTATGCAGTAGCGGGATTACGTTTAAAACGCCAATTTGAAGAGCAAGGTGTTCGTGTTGATAGTGAGCATCCTCTGTTTGTTTATCTGCCTTGTGGTGTTGGTGGTGGCCCTGGTGGTGTTGCATTTGGGTTAAAACTGGCATTTGGTGACGCAGTACACTGTTTATTTGCAGAGCCAACGCACTCACCTTGTATGTTATTGGGTGTTTATACCCAATTACATGAAGGTATCTCTGTACAAGAGATTGGTATCGATAACGTAACTGCGGCTGATGGTCTTGCTGTCGGTCGTGCATCAGGCTTTGTTGGTCGAGCAATGGAGCGCTTAATTGATGGTTATTACACTATTGATGACCAAGAGCTTTATGATTTACTCAGTTTATTAAATAAAGAAGAAGGGATTAAGTTAGAACCTTCGGCTTTAGCTGGAATGACAGGTGCTGTACATGTCACTCAAGCTAAAGATTATCTGCAAGGTTTATCACTAGACAGTCAAAAAATGCAAAATGCAACGCATTTAGTATGGGCTACTGGTGGTGGTATGGTTCCAGCAGATGAAATGCAAAAATATCTCGCTCAAGGAAAATAGAGTGTAGAACGGGTGCTATCAGCTTTTGTTCTGATAGCCTCAAAAAAATAAAGGGAGTAGTACAAGTATCTCTAATCGTTATCTAAAACAATAATAGTGTAGCAATGTGTTACACCAAGCATTACCTCAAACATTCACACCAGGATGTCACACCAGGGGAAAATGTCGTAGTATTATTATAAAAAAGAGGCACCCATTGGGTGCCTCGCTTACTTTTACGCATGGTTAAAGATAAATTGGCTAAAAATCAATTTTGATATTCATTCCATAATTTCTACCCGGCAAAGGGGCTAAATATTTCAACTGAGAAGAAGCGGGTCTTGCTTCTGTATTGGTGAGATTATTAATAATGAAATCAACAGAAACATCTAATTTATCAAGATGATATTTTTTGCCAATTCCTGCATCCACTAATGTGTAAGAAGGAAAAGTAATATCCCCACCATACATTAATCCGCCACTTTCTTTTTGTTTTTTATAGTAAGTCGCAGTACTAAATGCGGTTAACTCTTCATGCTGATAATTAAGGCTAATACCATGTTTTTCATTGGGAAGATTAGGTAAATAATTACCTGCAATAAAGAGCTTTCTTTTACTTCTGTTTTCAACAAAATCACCAAATAGTGTGAATGTAAGATTATGGTCGTGAGGCATTTCATATAAATATTTAAATTCGTATTCTAATCCTTTTGTTTCAAGATCAGTTTCATCCCATTCCATTACTGTAACGCCACCACGACTTACGCCCGTTAAGCGTCTAAATTTAAAATCACTATGGTCAGTTTTATACAGATTGAGTTTATTAGAAAAATTACCGATCTCAATAATGGACGATAATTCGATGCTCTTACTTTTTTCTGTATTGAATTTACTGTTTCCTTGTTCTTCAATTAAATAAGCATAGTGGGGACCATGTGTATAAAGTTCATTAATTTCAGGAGCGCGATAAGAAATATTTTTTTGTAGCTTTAATATCCATTCATCAATTGGTGTAAAAGATAAGGCTAATGTATTTGCACTGGTATCAAAATGACGATTTTGCAGATTTGAACCTTGTCCTCGACCGCTATTATAATTATCGGGAATATTTAGATGATGATGGGTATAGCCTTTACGGTATCCCGCGGTAATTTCAAAAGGAGATAAATTTAGCGACTCAACCCAATATATTCCATACTCTTTGGTTAATACACTTGGTAAATAAGCATCATAGCCAGACGTTTTCAGATCACGATAATTACCGTTAATTCCAACAGCACCGTTAAGCCGATTAAATAGCGGAGTATGCGCAGTTTCTATCGCTAATTGATGGCTTTTAGTGTTAAATACCGATGATGCAATTTGACCGACCAACTCCTCATCTTTTGATTCAGAATAAGAGTAATAAAAAGCGCTGTCTCTGAAAAAGGATGTTAAGTGATAATGTTTTCCTTGTATATCTATTCGTCGATTATGGTTTGAAACTGAAATAGGTTTGTACATTTCTCGTGTCGTTTTCGATGTGAGATAAGCATATCCTGGTACACCATAAGATGTTTGAAAATCAGTAATAGATAGGCCTAAATAACCATCATCTTCAATATAAGCGAGTGATGCATTACCACTTTGACTTTTTAAAAAGCTATTAGGAATTTCTTTGTTGTTATTTTCAACATAATGCTTGGGCGGTGTTACATGTTCAATGGATGTGGGACTGCCAGGTTTATATTGTGAGTTAGCTTCATTATCAACATAACCAATACCTGAAAAATAATCTTTATCTTTAAAAGTATATTTATCATCTTCGCTTAATTCATATTCAACTTTGTATTTTTTCCAAAACTCACTAATGTAAGGGTAAGCTTCAGGATTACGGCTGGTAAACACTTTCATATCAACTTGGCATTGATCACGTAACGCAAAGTGACTTTTTAGTTGTTGATAGCTATAACAAGGTGCTGCTTTAGAATGTGTTGGAATTTTATATCTAGTAACTCGTTTAGTGGCGCCCGAAATATTAAAAACCCAGTTTTCTTCATTACTAAATTTAATATTTGCTGATCCACCATTACCGTTATTGGTACTTCCATTAAATGTAACTGCACCTGAAATCGCTTTTTCAGGTAACTGTGTCATTATCCTATCATCCCACAAATGAATTGCACCACCACTGCTACTACCACCATAAAGTAGTGCTTCAGAGTTTTTACTGATCGATATTTCATTAATTCTGTTCATATCAATGGGAATAGGCATATTTCCGCTGATAAATGAAACATCATTAATAGGAAGATTATTGACTAAAATACCCACTCTATTTCCAGACATGCTACGAATAACGGGTCTTGCGGCATTAGGGCCAAAACCTTCTGCTTGTACTCCTGCAACTTTTGAAACGGTATTGCCAATGGTATTGGACTTTATTTGTTCAAGTTGTTTTCCTTTTATCTCTTCCCGATTATTCAGTAACAATGAAGAGAAAGTCTCTTTGTTTTTTATTGATGTTGCTTTAACAGTAATAACATCGTTTGGTATTTCTTTTCCTTTGCTTTTATCTTCATTATTCTCTTTTCCATATAAAGGAGACGACAAAAGCATAAGTAAAATAATAGAGAGTTTACTTTTTTTCATAATTATTTTTTATACTTAGAAGGTAAGAGTAGTGCCTAATATGATATTACGCCCCGGTAAATACATTTCATCTTTAATATAAGAGGTGCTGTCTTTTCCTTTTGCATCAAAGATATTATTAACTTTGGCATACAAGGTATAATTGGTATTATCTAAATAGCCAATATATTCACTACCTAAACTAACTGTATTATAAGATGCTGTTGGCGTTTCATATTCGGCTGTTTTATTCTGTTTTCCAAAGTGATCAACCCGAATTTGCCCATTTAGATTTTCTGTTAAACTATGTTTAATATAAACGCTTAATCGATAAGCGGGGATCCTTGGAATATTTCCTTTATTATGCAGTAAATTTGCTCTGACATAATCACCAGAAATACCCATTAAGCTATCTTGGTTATAGTAATAATCAATATTACCTTCTACACCTTTGAATTGAGCATCATGTTGTACGTATTGTAATGGTCGATATCCATTATTTAATTCAGCGCCAGTAAACTTGCCATAAATATAATTATCAATATGGTTATAATAGGTACTAATATTGAATTGAATATCACCTGTTACTTTAGTTATTCCAATATCAATATTATTTGCCGTCTCTGCGGTTAAATTAGGATCGCCTTTTTCAATTGTTCGACTTGCAGCATGAACACCATTCGCGTAAAGCTCTTCTGCAACAGGTAATCTTTTCGTGTGTGATAGTGATAAATTTAAAAAATAATCTTGTGTAAAATTCCACGCTAATCCAGCAGAAATAGAAGATGCACTCTGTTTATTGTTTTTTTGAGTTTCTCTATTTAACAGTGATTGCCACTCTTGGCGAAAACCTAATTCATAGCGAAAATCGCCAAATTGGTATTCTTCTAATAAAAAGAGTGAGTGATTTTTTGTTTTTGTTGACGGTACATAAGCCTCTTCTCCATAAGCACTAAAATCACGTTGATTAAATTGCCCGCCAATAACACCATGCCAACCTAAAAGAGGTTGATGTGTGAAAGAAAATCTTAATTCATCTCCTTTGTTTTTAAATTGGGTACTAACTTCATGACCTTCTTTTTCATCATGATGATAATGGGTTCTGGCCGCACTGAAACGTACCGATTCAATACCGGCAAATGGGTTACTTTTTTCACCACGAAGATCCCATCGTTTACTCTCCATAATAATATAGGGAATGCCATGCTCATGTTGTTCATCAGGGTATTCATGATTGTGATCATGATGATGACCAACTAAAGGTGGGTGAGTAGGGGCGTGATGATGCTCCTCCTCATGATCATGAAAATGAGTATGACCAGGTAATCCATATCGGCGATGTTGTTCACCATAGCCAATCCCAATATAACCCTCATCAAAGATCCATGATGCACCGATATTTGCAGATTGGTTATCTTGATAAGAGCCTGCTAAGCGGCTTGCTTCCCCTTGATGTAATGGTTCGGGTTGTTTGTAGTTACTTTGGTAACGTTTCGTGCCTTCAATACGCAGAGCTAAATTATCTTGCCCTAATGTCAAACCTGCTGCACCGGTATTCCCTTTAGAAACAGAATCATATTGATAATGTAATTCGCCGTCGTAACCTTTTTCAGGCACTGACATAGGAATTTTGCTATCAATAACATTAATGGCGCCACCTATTGTGCCGCCTCCATAAAGTAATGCCGAAGATCCTTTTAATACTTCAATACGCTGGCTTAAAAAAGGTTCACTCGTGATTGCGTGATCTGCACCAATCGACGAGACATCCATAAGATCACTACCACTGTGCAATACTTTTACTCGGTTGCCTGACATCCCACGAATAACGGGATGCACTGAGCCTCCACCAAAAAAACTGGCATGAAAACCAGGTAGAGATGTCAATGTTTCAGCAATAGATGCACTACGATTAGCGCGTAACTCTTCTTGTGTAATGACAGCAACGGGTGTTGCCATTTTTTCTTGTGGTGTTTGTAAAGGCGTTGAATAAACCTTTAATACCTCATTTTGTGGTTTTTCTTCTGATTTCGTTGTGGTGTTTGCGTTTACAAATAATGAATAACTTATTGAAATAAAAAGCGTTGTATAACTAAAAATAGATTTTTTCATTTTACTTACCTCCTTTGTTTTATAATGTTATAACATAACATTTTGTAAATATTGTAAGTAAATATAATTATCATTAGCAAGTGGTGATTTTTTAAAAACAATAAAAAATTTATAACTTATTGTAATTTAATAATAAAAAATAAATTTGAAATGTAAAAAATGAAGGGGTGAAAAAGGCGTCATAACGACGCCTTGAAGATAAATGATAAAATAGAGGGAAATAGTTTATTCTAAAATAAACATGCCATAAGGATGGATTTGTAGATAGTAACTGTCACCTACATTCGGCTGAAGCTGTGTGGCATTGACTTGTAATAGCAAGGTTTGATTTTGCCATTCTACCGTGACTTCATATTGTGGTCCCATGTAAGCCACATGCACTATTTTACATTGCTGACAGACATCGCCTTGTTGAGATAAGGTAATCGCTTCTGGTCTAACGCCAACTCTAACTTCGGTTTTAGTCGTATTAAATGTATCTGGTTTTGGTAGGCGATATTGGAAAATATCAACATAATCAGCGCCCAATGTGGCTGGGAATAAGTTTGCATCTCCCATAAAGCTTGCCATAAATTCAGATGCGGGTTGGCGATAAAGATTTTGTGGTGAACCTAATTGCATTATCTTGCCTTTATTCATCACTAAAACCATATCAGAAACGGCAAATGCTTCACTTTGGTCATGAGTGACATAAAGAGATGTGATATTAAACTGTTGTTGTAATTCACGAATTTTCTCTCTCATACTACGACGTAAGTTAGCATCAAGGTTACTCAATGGTTCATCAAAAAGTAGCACTTTAGGTTTCAAAATTAAGGCGCGAGCTAATGCAACACGTTGTTGTTGACCACCTGAAATTTGGTCAACAAAACGGTCTTCAAAGCCTGCTAAATCCACCAGCTCTAAGGCTTCAGAAACACGTTGTTTAATTTCAGCCTTAGGGCGCCCTAGCATTTTTAAGCCATAGCCAATATTTTCGCCCAACGACATATGAGGGAAAAGGGCATAAGACTGAAACACCATACAGATGTCGCGTTGCTGGATCGAACGGTCGGTAACATCTTCGCCATCGATAAAAATTTTGCCTTCTGTCGGTTTTTCTAACCCTGCCACTAAACGTAATACTGTTGTTTTACCGCAACCTGAAGGCCCTAATAATGAAACCATTTTGCCTTGTGGAATAGACAAACTGAGATCTTCAATCACCGTGTTAGAGCCAAAACGCTTAATTACATTTTTCAGTTCAACGAAATGTTGTTGTGTCATGATTTATACTCCGTATTACTGTGCATTTTTGGCTTTAGAGCGTGAAACACGGGCTTCGCCAATCAAATAGTCAAATAAGAAAATAATTGCCAACATCACGACGATTAAAATCGAGCCGTAGGCAATTGCGACGCCGTATTCACCATCTTCAACGCGGTTTAAAATATAAGCGGTTGCAACGCGTGTATCTGGTGTAACAAGGAAAACGATGGCACTGACTGTCGTTATCGCACGCACAAAGCTATAAATCAGCGCAGATAAAATAGCAGGGCGTAATAATGGTAACAGCACATAGAAAATGGTTCTCATTGAGTTCGCTCTTAAACTTAGAGAAGCTTCATCAAGCGATTTATCAATTTGCCCTAATCCCGCAATACCCGCACGTATTCCCACAGGCACGTTACGCATTGTCATAGAGATAATCACAATTGCCGCCGTTCCCGTTAAATAGAAAGGCGAGTCGTTAAACGCAAGAATATAAGAGACACCTGCGACGGTTCCTGGTACGGCAAAACAAAGCATGGTTGTGAACTCGATACTTTTTTTACCTTTAAAGTCTTGGCGCACCACGATATAGGCAATTAATAGTCCGAGAATTGCCGTGATTGGCGCGGCGATACCCGCATATAACAAGGTATCTAATAATGAAGGCCATGCACCGTCACTCATTCCTTGACCAAATAATTTGATAAAGTTATCGAGTGTTAAGGTGTAATCAACTCCCCAGTTAACGGTAAAGCTACCGTAGAAAATACTGCCATAGAGCAGGATATTAAAGACAACCCAAATACCTAAAACAGTAGTCACAAATGCGATCAGTGACGATGGAAGAGGTTGAACATCACCGCGATAAGATTTACCTGATACCGTGACGTAAGAGCGTTTACCAATCCACATATACTGCACACAGAACACTAATAGTGAGAAAACTAACAGTGATGCGCCTAATGTACTGGCTGATTGATAATCAAGCTGAGAGCCTGTGATATAGAAGTAAATTTGTGTGGCGATAACGTCAAAGTTGCCTCCTAAAACCAACGGATTACTAAAGTCAGCTAGAGATTGCACAATTACAATTAAAAACGCATTGGCTAACGCAGGTTTAAGCAACGGCATAAAGACGTTAAAGAAAGTTTGATAACGGTTTGCTCTTAAGGTGTAAGAGGCTTCTTCTAATGAAGGATGAATGGTTTTAATGGCGCCATCTAAAATCATAAATGACATAGGGGTAAAGGCGAGCACTTGCGCCAACCAAATCCCTGTAAAGCCATATAACCAGTTGGTATTTTCAAGTCCTGCGTAAGTGGCAAGAAACTCTGTCACATAACCTGAACGTCCCATCATTAACGTCACCCCTAAACCGACAACAAAAGGTGGTGTAACGATAGGTAAGATAGAAAACACACGGCCGATAATGGCAGAGCGCACTGCAATACGTGACGTATAAATGGCCAGTATTAAACCAAAGAAAGTACAGCCTATCCCCACAGCAATAGAAAGCACAATTGAGTTAAGCATCACTTGCACTATATGGGCTTGGCTTAAAATCGCGATAAACTCAAAAGGTGCAAAATTGCCCGCGCTATCTTTAAACATCGGAATAAAAATAGCGATACTAGGGAAGATAATAAAGGCGCCAATCAGTGCAACAACAGCTATCAAAGAGCCGATAACAAAGCTATCACCGCCCAGCCATTCAAGGCGTGTTAAGGCGGTTTTCATGATCATTCCCAGCGAAATAAAGAGGATGATCGCAGAATAACCTAAGCCTCGACCTTCAAGTGTGGCGCTCACTATTGTAATAAATGCACAAAATAGGGCAAAACTTGCGTCAAAATAGTGGCGAGAGCGATTTTCACGTTTAGGAGCAGTTAATGGGCGAAATAGCAGTAAACTCGGTAATAAAAACCAGAGCCAACTGATATTTAGGCTACTCCAGCCATAAGAGGTGAGCAATTCATCTGCTGTTGAGTCTAAAAGACCGTAGTCAAGGCTCCATGATGGCAGTAACGCAAATGCCATCCATGCAATTAGGATCCATAAAAATATGGGATCCCGCCTCTTTTTTTCAGGTAAAGCGAGTGTGTGAGACATAAATCCCCCGAGAGTAAATGTATTTATTATTATGAGAAAAAGAGAGCGAGAGGTTATCTCGCTCTGTTAATGAGCTATTTACCCATTTTTACTTCGGTAACCCACTTATTAATCAGTTCCTTACGTACTTCACTATCGCCATATTTATCCATGTCGTAGTTAATGAGTTTTAAGTCTGATAATTTCAGTGCCATAGGTGAAGATTCAGCCGAGGTATTGGTTAGAATTTGGTAAGATTTACCTTCTTTCCAGCTAATTTCCTGCGCTTCTTTTGAGAGTGTCCAATCTACGAATAATTTTGCGTTATCCATATTGCGGGCATTTTTAATGATACTGACACCACCGATTTCATAACCTGTACCTTCACAAGGCGAGATCAATTCAAGTGGGGCGCCATTTTCAACTTCTAATGAGTAATCATGTAGGAAACCAATACCAATGGCAGCTTCACCACGGGCTGCATTTCGTGCTGGAGCAATACCTGATTTGGTGTATTGAGAGATATTTGTATTGATTTTTTTCAGGTAATCAAAGGCTTGTTCAGTGCCCCACAATTGATCAAAGGTTGCCAGTGCAGTGTAAGCCGTACCTGAACTTTGTGGATCAGCAATTTGAATTTCGCCTTTATATTCAGGCTTAATTAAATCTTTCCAGCAGGTTGGAATAGCAATGCCTTTTTCTTTTAAGCGATCTTTATTGACACCAAAACCTAAAATACCGACATAAACCGCAGAAGAGTAGTTCCCTTTGCGTTTAGCTGGATCACGAAATTGTGGCATGATCTGATCGAGGTTAGGAGAAACGTAAGGCTCTAGCAGATCCATTTCACCCGCTTGTGAGTGAGGATCCATTGTACCGCCATACCAAACGTCAGCTTGTGGATTCCGTTTTTCAGCTTCAATTTTAGCTAAAGTACTCCCAGAACCATTACGAACGAAGGTTGTTTTAACATCATACTTTTCGGCGAAGGCTTTTGTTTCAGCTTCACACATCGCATTTGTCGCACTACAGTAAACGACTAAGCGACCAGCCGCATTTGTTGATAAGCTAACCGCAGAAAGAGCCAGACCAGCAGCAACGAGTGTAGAGAGGGTTTTCAATTTCATGTTCAGAACCTTTTAAATGTGTCGTCATCGGAAAATGAAAGTGGGCCTACTGAATGCTCTTGTTTGCTAACATCGGCAATCAACAACGGCATTAGTAAGAGTCCCATTAAGGCCGCAGCGCTGGTTAATAATGCAAACATCCCAGTCCAACCATAATGCGCCATGACCTGACTTAATGGCCAACCTGCCATTGCCGCCCCTAAATAGGCATACAATCCCAAGTAGCCAGTTACCGTGCCTGCTGCGTTTTTATGGCAATATTCTGTTGCAGCAAGCCCGATTAACATCTGTGGTCCGAACACAAAAAAACCGATACTAAAAAAACAGGCTGCGAGTAACGCATAATGATGAATTGGAATTAACCAAAGTGCTGTCACTGCGGTAAAAAGCCCGAGTGAAAACAGCAATATCATTGGTGCTCGTTGGCCGCGGAATAATAAATCCGAGCCCCAGCCTGAACATAACGCCCCGAGCAAGCCACCTACTTCAAACAAAGAAAGAATGGCATTTGCACTTAATAAATTGGCGCCATGTGTCTCTGATAACCAGATATTTCCCCAATCGTTTATCGCCATACGTATGAGATAAACCAAAATATAAGAAAAACCCAGCAACCAAATCATTCGGTTAAATAAAATGCTCTCTTTCAAAATGGTTAGCATAGGTTTAGGCGGAGAGGCTTGTTCTTGACGTAATTCAAACACATCACGCCGCCACACACCCACAGTAGGAAGTCCTTCCTCTGCGGGAGTCCCTTTTAATCGTACACACAACCATAGCCCGACGATGATGCCGATAATACCGGGAACAAGCAGTGCGACTTGCCAACTATAATGCGTCGCTAGCCACGCAGTTAAAATGGGAAGACTCATCCCGCCAAGGTTGATTGAGATATTCCATAATCCCCACCAGAAGCCACGCTCATTGCGTGAATACCAGTGTGTTAACAACCTTGCACAAGGCGGCCATCCAAAGCCTTGAAAGAAACCATTTAGTGCCCAGACCAAAAGCAGTGCAGGAAACGAAAGACAATAGGCAAAGATAATATTCATAATGCCTGTCATTACTAATCCCACACCCATAAACCAGCGGTATCCCCACTTATCGTGGAAAATACCAGAAACAAATTTAGATAAACCGTAAGTGAGATAAAAAAGGCTGGCTATCCAACCGATATCTCCTTTATCTAAATTCAATTCAACTTGCATAACGGGCATCACAAAGTTGACGCTTTTACGTGTGAGGTAGAAGGTGGCATAACCAATAATCATCGACAGCATTAAATTTTTGCGCCAAAAGTTATAGGTCTTATTTATTGATGCCGAATTTTTACCTGACATAACATCCTCTTTGATGTTGCAAATGTAAAAAAAATGTCGCGAAAAAGAATGAGATAAGGTTGTAGATGACTAAGACTTATTCTTAGTTTTCACTGTTTTCTTTTGAATTTGTGGGTAAGTTAACAATTATTTTCGTACCGTGATGATTTACCACTTCCCATTCTCCACCTAAAGCGCGAATGCGTTCTTCAATCCCGCGTAATCCAAAGCCACTACTTTGTTGTGCTGATAATGACGTGGGTAACATGCCAATACCATTATCACTAATCATCAGTCGTAATCGGTTTTGGTTTTGAGTCAGTGATATTTGGATATAGGTCGCGTTGGCGTGTTTACTAATGTTGTTTAACAGCTCTTGTACTAAACGGTAGAGGGTAAAAATAATGGTTTCGTTTTCAGGCTCTTTATCTAACGAGTAATTAAAATTACAGGTGATGCCATTGTCATCAAAAGCAAACTCATTAATTAAATGGTGAAGGGCTTTTTCAAGAGACATTTCTTCTAAAACAGGCGGACGTAATTGTCGGAGTAGTTGACGTGTAGATTGATGAATTTGCAGTGCAAGCCGTTCGATTTGTTCCCCTATTTGGCGCGTTTTATCGTTATCAGCCATCTTTTTTACTAACATTGATTGAATTTGGATGGCTGTAATATTTTGCCCAATCTCATCATGTAATTCACGAGCAATGGCTTTTTTCACATCTTCTTCGGTGTGAACAAGTTGCTCCATTAGTTCGCGTCTAGCTTGAAGTTCTTGCTCTAAGCGTAATCGATAGTGACGTAAATTATGGGCTAATTGCTGTTGACGGCTTATTGCTATCCCTAAACCAATGCCAATAATAGCTTGCGTAGTTAAAAACATTTCTAACTCACGTAAGTCATTAAACGCGCCATTAACTTGTCGAGCAAAGGTAATAATTAAACTGCCTAATATTGCGGATAATACGCCGCCTTGCCAGCCATAACGATACGCCATAAATACATTAGGGATAAAAACAAGAATAACTAATAAGCGTTCTATTTCGGGTGTTAAGAAAAACTGTGCACTTAATCCGATAAGGCAAAATAGAAATCCCCACATGAGTAAGGAGGTTCTTAATGGCGGATCGAGTGTGCCGTCAGAGACTAAAGTGCGACTTTGTAATTCGCGTAGATATTCATAAAGTAAAAAAACAAAAGGGGCGAGTAATATTCCACCAGTAATGGATGTCAGGAAAATACCGCTGGTGGTATTAATTACAAAACCAAGAATAAAGGCTTGTAGCAGGCTATTAAAGCCAACGGCACTAATTAATAGGGTTAGGCGTTGCCAATAAAGAGGATATCGCCACCAAATACGCTGAACTTCTAACGCGATAATAAGGCTTAGTATTGGTGAGAGATAAATAATGGCGTGGGTAATTAATTGCTCTTGCGCTAACCAGTAATAAAGCCCCCATTCGGCAAATAACATCGGCAGCCAAAAACGCCGCCAAAGTAAAATTATTAGGGCTAATCGTAGACCTTGAGGTAAGAAAAGGGCGGCTTGTTGCCCGTTTTTACTTAAATAGAAGCCAATCACCCAAAGTGATAGCCAAAGTAAAGAGTAGGTGAGTAATAAAAAGAGGGATTGAAGAAAAAAACGCAGTCCCCTTTTCATTTTACAGCGAGCCTGTAATCAATTGATTTTTTAAGGCGAAATGAACCAGATCGATAGTGGTTTCACAGCTTAATTTACCAAGTACATTGGCTCGATGAACGTGAACGGTTTTGTGGCTAAGGTTAAGTTGTACCGCAATTGTTTTGACATTAACGCCTTGAACTAAAAGATTGAAAATCTCTCTTTCGCGAGGTGTTAACGTATGTAATGCATCTTCTTTTTCGGGTGTTTGTCGTAACGCTTTCATTGCATCAGAACAAAGATAACAGCCACCTTGATGTACAGCGCGTACGGCTTGTACTAACTCTTCAGGGCCACAGCGTTTTGTTAAATAACCGCGAGCGCCCGAATCTAATGCACTTTGAACAAAAGCGGGCGTATCGTAGATACTTAAAATAATGGTGCGAAAATCAGGGCGCTTTTGTTTTAAGCGACTTTGAAGTTGTAGACCACTTTCGCCAGGCATAGAGAGATCCATCACAGCAACATCAATATCGTCATGTGCTAAATAAGGCCATGCTTCTTGCCCATTAGAATATTCACCCACGATATGAATATCGGGTTCTAACATTAAGAGTTGTGCAAATCCTGAACGCACAACAATGTGATCATCTACTAAAGCAACTTTTATCATAATTTTTTATTAGTCAGAGAGTAGTCAGACAATACTTATATGATTTATAACAAGCTACAGAAAGATAAGCGAGGAAAAATGGAGAAGAAACACGGTTTTGAATCTTATGTCTCGTTTTTGTCGTGGTGAATCGTGACAAGCAAATAATAACAATAGACTATTTGTTATTCAGGTGATAATTCCCCATAAACAGGGAACCTCTGTTTATGGGGAAATGTGTTATTTCTTATTGATTAAGCAACTTGAACAGGAACCGCTTTTGCAATACGTTTCATCTCGTTGTTATCTTCAAAATAAGCAATATTAGGTTTATGGCTACGCGCATCACTATCAGGAATTTGCACATAAGAACAAATAATTAAGCGATCGCCAACGGCGGCACGGCGCGCAGCTGCTCCATTGACTGAAATAATCCGAGAGCCTCTTTCTGCACAAATGGCATAGGTTGAAAAACGCTCACCATTATCAACGTTATAAATATCAATCGCTTCATTTTCAAGAATGCCTGCGGCATCCATAAAATCCTGATCAATTGCGCAAGAGCCTTCATAGTGAAGATCAGCTTGTGTGACTTTTACGCGATGAAGTTTGCCTTGTAACATAGTGCGTAGCATTGTTGTGTTTCCTATTTTTCTAATAATGAATATTAAACAAGGTTAACTTGCTGGTTATCAATCAAGCGTGTATTACCTAGCCATGCAGCCATTAAAATCACGGCCCGATGGCTCTCATCATTTAGTGGCGTGAGTGTATCTGCATCACAAATAAAGCACTCATCTGCACGAAAACCTTGCTGCTCTAAGGTGTTTTTTGCATTTTGCAGTAGCTGATTAACATCATGATTACCTGACTTTAATTGTTCTGCAATTTCTTGCATCGCTTGATAAAGTGCAGGGGCTTGTTGTTTTTCACTGTCAGATAATAGACGATTGCGCGAACTGAGCGCTAAACCATTTTTGTCACGCACGATAGCAACAGGAACGATGCTGATATCCATACATAAATCGCTTACCATCTTTTTGATAATTTGCAGTTGTTGGAAGTCTTTTTCACCGAACATCGCAATATCAGGTTGTACAAGGTTAAAAAGTTTACTGACAACTGTCGTGACACCACGGAAATGACCAGGACGGCTTGCGCCTTCTAATACGGTAGATAATACAGGGACATCAACAGTAGTTTGATTTTCCATACCGTGTGGATACATTTCTTTTGCTGAAGGCGCAAAGATAATATCGACATGTTTATCACGCAGTAACTCGCAATCTTCTTGTAAAGTACGAGGATAATTTGCTAAATCCGCTTCTCTATCAAATTGAAGTGGGTTAACAAAAATAGATGTGATCACAACATCTGCGTGAATACGCGCTTCTTCAATTAATTTTAGGTGACCTTCATGCAGATTACCCATTGTTGGAACCAATGCAATGCGTTTACCTTCTTGCTTTAATCGCTTGATTTCTCTGCGTAAGATAAGCGTAGTTTCAATAATTAGCACGGCGTGACTCCTTTAAACAATATTGATAATTAAGATAATAAATCAGTTAAATGAATGTTTTTCTTCAGGAAACAGGCCTTGTTCAACTTGTTGAACATAAAGACTAACCGCACCTTTTAAGGAGCCTGCTTCTTGTAAAAAGTCTTTTGAAAACTTAGGGGCTTGAGGTGTTAAACCTAATAAATCATGCATAACAAGAATTTGCCCATCTGTGACATTACCTGCCCCAATACCAATAACAGGCATCGTTAATGCGTCTGTAATTGTTTTAGCCAGAGTAACAGGAACACATTCCAATACCGCCAATTGAGCTCCCGCATTTTCAAGGGCGATGGCATCTTGCTTCAATTGCTCGGCTTCATCGTGCTCTCTACCTTGGATTTTATAACCTCCAAAGACGTTGACAGATTGTGGTGTTAGACCTAAATGAATACAGACAGGAACCGCACGCTCAGTGAGCATTTTAACGGTAGGAATTAACCAACTTCCACCTTCAATCTTCACCATATTAGCTCCTGCTTGCATCAGAATGCCGGCATTAAGACAAGCTTGCTCAGGAGTGGAGTAAGACATAAACGGCATATCTGCAATCAAGAAAGCATTAGGCGCACCCGCTCTTACACAACGAGTGTGGTAGGCAATTTGTTCAACGGTGACAGGCAAGGTGCTGTTATGACCTTGTAATGTCATACCCAATGAATCACCAATCAGCATGGCTTGAATACCTTCTTGTGCAAAAAGGCGAGCAAAACTTGCATCATAAGCGGTGATTGTGGCGAATTTTTTCTTTTCTTGCTTATAGCGGTTCAGCGTTGAAAGCGTAGTGGGTTTCATTGTAACAAACTCCATCATTGTCATTTTTTGTGTGTAGATAAAATTAATTACTTCACATAATTGTTTGTTTATTAAAGAAAATGTTAGATCATCAAAATAAAGCCGCTTTCGATTGTAGCATTTAAGGACTAAAAACGAAGAAAAAGTAATTAAATGAGTAATGAAAAATAATAAATGATAATTTTTATTTATATTTATCAATTGCCTATATGTGAAAAATAAATATAAAAGAGTTTAGAGATTGAGGAGGAGAGATGTGTTTGAAAAATTGAGGGAAAGTAAAAGAGAAGAGATAGGCTGATACTGTTTATATTTTTTACAGTATCAACCTTTAGCATTAAGAACGTACTAGTGTGAAATTACCACTTTTCCATGCCATTTTCAGGCACTAACGCCAATCTATCTGCTAATAACTCACCATCAGGAAAGCGAAGGTCGGGTGCTAATTCCGCTAATGGATAAAGCATAAATTCACGTACTTTAAGCCCGTAATGAGGTACGGTTAATCGCTCGGTTTGGATCACGTCATCACCAAATAACATAATATCAAGATCAAGCGTTCTTGGCCCCCAACGGTTGCCTTCTTTTCTAACACGACCTTGCGCTAATTCAATCGCTTGTGTGTTATTAAGCAATTCTTCAGGTGCTAACGTTGTATCAACCGCAACAGCGACATTAAGATAATCAGGCTGATCTTGTGGTCCCATTGGGCGAGTACGATACCAAGATGATTGTGCAATCAATGTTGTTTGTGGGATCTCACTGATTGCCTTAATCGCTGAATTCACCTGATTTTCAGGTGAATTCAAATTGCTACCTAATATGATATAAACACGTTTTTTCTGTTCACTCATTGGTATTCTCGTGTCTTGATGCTGGTTTTGCACTTGGATGACGAGGGCGTTTACGTGGACGCGGACGTTTACGAACGGGGGCTTGGCCTAATTCAGAGACCATTGAGCGCTGTTGCGTATTGTTAGAGGCTTGGAAATCAGCCCACCAGCCAGCTAACGCTTGAAGTTCTGGATTGTGTTGTACATTGGCACGTAATTCCAGTAAATCGAATGCTGCACGAAATTTAGGGTGCTCAAGTAATTTATTCGCACGACGACCTTGGCGTTTAGGCAAACGTTGCTGTAATTGCCAGATATCACGCATTGTTGTGGTAATGCGTTTTGGTATCGCAATAGTACGGCATTGCTCATCTAAAATATCGTTCATCGCCATAGAGAAAGAGTCATAGTAAGAAAGACCACTTTCTTGGACTAATTTTTCGGCATGTTCAATTAATGGATACCACAGCATCGCCGCAAATAAGAACGCCGGATTGACTCGCATCTCTTTATTGATGCGGTAGTCCGTGTTTTTGAGAACTTGATCTAGCATTCTCTCCATCGGCGTATCATGTTGCTCTGTCATTTTAGATGCAATCAGCGGAAACAACGGTTCAAGTAATTGATGACGACACATTAACTTGTAAGTTTTGTATCCTTGCCCCGTTTGTAATAATTTCAGCGATTCTTCAAAAAGACGAGCCGATGGAATATTACGTAATAAAGGAGCAAGTCTGGCAATTGGCTCTGCGGTTTCTGGCGCAATTTGCATATCCAATTTACTAGCAAAGCGAATGGCTCTAAGCATTCTGACGGGATCTTCGCGATAGCGCGTTTCAGGATCGCCAATTAAGCGAATAATACCCGCTTTCAGATCCGCTAAACCACCGACGTAATCACGTACAGCAAAATCATCAACACCGTAATAGAGGCTGTTTAATGTAAAGTCACGACGGATGGCATCTTCTTCTATTGAGCCAAAAATATTGTCGCGCAGTAACATACCGCTTTGTGCTTGCTGGGATTGGTTATTGTCTGAAACTTCATGATCTTCATGAGAGCCGCGGAAAGTCGCAACTTCAATCACTTCAGGGCCAAACATAATATGAGCAAGACGGAAACGACGACCGACTAAACGGCTGTTACGGAATAATCGACGTACATCTTCAGGTGTTGCATTAGTGGCAATATCAAAATCTTTTGGTTTTTTTCCCAGTAATAAGTCACGGACACCGCCACCCACTAAATAAGCCTGAAAACCAGAGTTATTTAGGCGATAAAGCACTTTTAATGCATTATCACTGATGTCGTTACGTGAAATTGGGTGTTGATCTCTTGGGATCACAGTCATTGGCAAATCACTCCCGTTCGCCTTTTCTTTATTACTCTTTTTTTTACGGGGACGGTCTGCGGATATAGCAGGACGCCGACGCACAGGTTTCTGTGTTTCTTGTATTGGTCGGTCAGATGCAGTGACTGGCCTTTCACTCGCTACCGGTTGTGTGTCTGATGACGTTGTTTGTCGCCCTAGCAGATTACGGCAGAAATGTGCTACTCGATTAAAAATATGACACCTCGAATAATAAAATCTAATAATTAAAAAATTAAGCGGCTAATCATAGCCTACTGAACATTTTTTGAGAATGCTTTGTGTGGTTTATTCATACCCTTGTTGCTGATGATTTTGTTTTAAAATCTCAGAAGGTGACCACTGCGCTATCGCAATCTCTAACAATGATGCTAACGAATAATCTTGCCAACCCGCAATAATAGGCTGATTAAGAAACCGTAAAGCATCGATAATGACGGGTCTTGGATCAGTATCTGGTAACGCATGTGCGTGATTTTGTTTTGATAATTTATTACCGTCATGATTTATTGCTAAAGGTAAATGAGCATAACGCGGAATAGGTAAATTCAGTTGTTTATGTAAACTGATTTGTCGCAATGTGGGATCAAGTAGATCGGCACCTCTAACAACTTCGGTTACACCCTGATAACTATCATCAATCACCGTCACTAGATTATACGCAAATAAGTTATCTTTTCTGTGAATAATCATATCTTCTAACACGATAGACGTACTCTTTGAATAATATGTACCTTGAATGACATCTTCAAAATGATAAACAGGATGCTGTTGGATCAACCTCCATGCACTCTTTTTATCAAAAGGTGTAACATTATTTGTGAGTGGCTCGCGATGACGACAGTGGTTATCATACACACCCCCTAAGTCATGTAAACGATGACGGCTACAATGACAGTGATAGCAAACACCTTCTTTCCAAAGAGTGTGTAAAATTTCACGGTAAGCATCATGGCGTTGCGATTGATAGAGGATCTCTTCATCCCAGAACAAACCATAATGTTCTAATGTACGAATAATTTGGGATGCAGTGCCAGGAGGTTCTCTAAGAGGGTCGATATCATCGATGCGCAAAAGCCAACGCCCGTGGTGTGCGCGAGCTTGAAGATAACTGCCAAGTGCAGTAACCAATGAGCCAAAATGAAGTTGACCCGTTGGCGATGGCGCAAAGCGCCCAATATAGTCTGTAATCTCGTGCATCGAAAGATTCAGATTAACGCCTCAACGTATTAGGCTGAGGCGTTTGCTCATTATTAGCCAGCCATCTGTTTTTCACGGATTTCAGCTAATGTCTTACAGTCGATACATAAATCGGCAGTAGGACGGGCTTCTAAACGGCGAATGCCGATTTCCACTCCACAAGATTCACAGAAACCAAAGTCATCATCTTCGACTTTTTTCAGTGTTTTCTCGATTTTCTTAATGAGTTTACGTTCACGATCACGGTTACGCAGCTCAAGACTGAATTCTTCTTCTTGTGCAGCACGGTCAACGGGATCTGGGAAGTTTGCCGCCTCATCTTGCATATGAGTAACGGTGCGGTTGACTTCATCCCTGAGCTGATTGCGCCAAGATTCAAGTATTAGCTTAAAATGCGCTAATTGGGCTTCGTTCATGTACTCTTCGCCCGCTTTTTCCTGATATGGCTCAACGCCAGCAATAGCGAGAATGCTCATGGACGATGTTTTACGCTTTTGCCCTTCTTGCATAATGCTTCTCCTACATACGCATTTCTGAATAATCCCCACCTTCAAAACAGGAAGGGGAAAAAATAGGGCGCTATAAATAGCAGATGCCCGCGAGGATAGCAATTATTCCTTCAATAAGTTTTCTCATGGTGTGAAGGCACGCAAGTAAATGTCCCTTTTTAGTTAAAAAATGCTTAACTAATGCCACGTATTTCAATTAACTATTTGAAATAAAAGGTAATTGCTGTCCAATTGTTAAATTGTATTCACTAATATTGATGCGATAACACAAGATTTCAACCCCTGCATCACTCGCTTCTTTTAGCAGTGAAGCATAGTTAGGGTCAATCTCTTTAGCAACAGTCACTTCCGTAATGCCAGTATGGGGAACTGCGTAGAATAAGACAGCCCTTAAACCCAATTTTGCGATAGCGGTCAACTCTCGAAGATGTTTCTGGCCACGTTCTGTCTTTGCATCAGGGAAATAACCCATACCGTTGTCGAGTAAGGTGACTGACTTCACTTCAATATAACAGTCAACTTTATGATTTGATTTAAGTAAAATGTCAATACGACTGTTCTCACTACCGTATTTCACTTCTCGTTTTATCTCGTCATATTCAGATAATTCTGGAATGTCACCTGCTTCAATGGCATCTGCAACAATACCGTTTGCTCTTAAGGTATTTACACAAATCCAATCATCGGTTTGGGTCTGTGTAAGTTCCCAACTGTGCGGGTATTTTCTTTTTGCATTTGAAGAGGTGGAATACCAAACAGTATCACCGGGAGTCGCACATCCCGTCATTGCGCCAGTGTTGGCGCAATGGAGCGTGAATTCTTCCCCATTTGGGGTGACAACGTCTGCTAAAAAACGCTTATATCGTTTTAGTAAAGTGGCGGATTGTAGCGGTTGCTCAAATTTCATAACGACTCCGAGGAAAATATGACCTTTAATAAAGCGCTAATGCTACAATGCCAAGCCAAGAAAGTTAATGAGTCATGGAGCCTGTGTGCATTTATTGCCAATCTTTGATGTAACAGAAAAAATCGTTGCTGCGTTAAAACAATCCCCACAAGTTTTGCTTCATGCTCCCACTGGTGCAGGTAAATCCACGGCGCTTCCCCTTTATTTACTGGAGCAAAATTGCTTTGATGGCAAAATAATTTTATTAGAGCCAAGACGAATTGCTGCCAAAAGTATTGCTTATCGTTTAGCCAGTCAGCTAAATGAAGAAGTTGGCAATACGGTGGGGTATCGAATGAAAGCGGAAAGCAAAGTCAGCTCAAAAACTCGACTTGAAGTGGTAACAGAAGGGGTATTAAACCGTATGTTACAGCAAGATCCAGAGTTGGCTGGCGTAAGCCTTGTGATTTTAGATGAATTTCATGAACGTAGTTTACAGGCTGATTTAGCATTGGCTTTATTGCTCGATGTACAAATGGGATTACGTGATGATTTGCGTGTGTTGATTATGTCAGCAACATTGGATAATCAAAAGCTCACCGCATTATTACCTGATGCTCCCATGATCAGCGCTGAAGGCCTTAGCTATCCTGTGGAACGAGTCTATTTTCCTATCAATACACATCAACCCTTTGAGCAAGAAATTGCCACTATGGCTTTACGATTACTTGCGCAAGAATCGGGTTCCATGCTGATTTTCTTGCCGGGTAGTGCCGAAATCGTGCGTGTTGCTGACATTCTAAAAGATAAAGTGGCTAACAATGTTTTGTTATTTCCTCTTTATGGTGCGCTTTCATTAGCTGAACAACAAAAAGCGATTGAACACACAGAGAAAGGTTATCGGAAAGTCGTTCTTGCGACCAATATCGCAGAAACGAGTCTTACCATTGAAGGAATTCGTTTAGTCCTTGATAGTGCTATTGAAAAGCGTGCTCAATTTGATTTGAAAAGTGGTGTCACTAGCTTATTGCGTCAACGAACTAGTCAATCATCACAAACGCAAAGAGCTGGGCGAGCAGGGCGTCTTGAGGCGGGAATTTGCTGGCATTTAATAAGCCAAGAACAAGCAGAGCGCGTTGCTTCTCATCAATTGCCTGAAATATTAAGCAGTGATTTATCATCGCTATGGCTTTCTGTTTTGCAGTGGGGATGTCGTGATATTAATCAGTTGAGCTGGTTGGATACACCAACACCACAAGCATTACATGCCGCTAAAGACTTATTGTATCGTTTGGGTGCGATAGATAAACAAGGTGGATTAACACCACGAGGTTCACGTATGGCGCAATGGGGCATTGAGCCTCGATTAGCCGCAATTTTAGATTATGCGAGTGAGCAAAGTGATAATCATCTTGTTACTGCCGCACGTCTATGTGCAATTTTAGAAGAGCCACCAAGAGGACAAGAAATTAATCTAGAGTGGATTGCACAACAAAAGAACACCTTCTGGTCGCGACGTGAAAAACAGCTCTCTCAACATCGAAAAGGAACGTTTTGCTCGGCATTATTAGGTTCATTATTAGCGGTAGGATTTCCTGATAGGATTGCTAAAAATCGTGATAATCAAGGGCGTTTTCGTTTGGCGAATGGGCAAGGCGCTATGATGGATGACACGCAATCTATGAGTAATGCACCGTGGATTTTAGCGCCATTATTACTGCAAAATGCACATTATGCTGATGTCCGTATTTTATTAGCTTTGCCTATTGATATTGATGAAATATCAGCTACCTTTCCTAAGCTTATTGAAAATAATACCACGGTTGAATGGGATGAAAAACGCGGTACGTTAGTTGCATGGCAACAACGTCAATTAGGGCGATTAACCTTAAGCCAGCGTCAACTCGACAAGCCCAATAAACAGCAAATGCAACAAGCGTTATTGAATTGGTTAAGAGAGAACGGCTTAAGTGCTTTAGCACTTAGTGAAGAGACTCAACAGTTTTTTATTCGTCTTTCTTTAGCGAAAAAGTGGTGCCCAGAAGCCTTATTGCCTGATTTAGAAGAAGCGGTGTTACTTGAAACTTTAGAAACATGGCTCTTACCAGAACTTGGAGAAATTCAGACATTAAAAGCATTACAACAAATTGATATTAATACGATTATTAAAAATCAATTAACATGGCATGAAAATCAGTTGCTTCAAAGCTTATTTCCAACGCATTATTTGGCGCCGACAGGGACAAAAGTGATTATCAATTATGATTTGGAGTTGCCGCCTGTGATTGCTATTCGTATTCAAGAAGTTTATGGCGAACAACAAAGCCCTATAATTGCGAATGGTCAATTGCCTGTAATCATGGAATTATTGTCACCAGCACATCGTCCTATCCAAAAAACACAAGATTTAGCTACGTTTTGGGCAGGAAGTTATAAAGAGGTGCAAAAAGAGATGAAAGGGCGCTATCCAAAGCATTTATGGCCTGATGATCCAGCGAATACGGCACCGACTCGGCGAGTAAAAAAATATAGCCAATAAATAAATATGAGTTTCACCCCAGATCAATATGCTCTAATTTGATTCGTATTTGAGAGCTTTCTTGTGGGATCACACAGAAAAATAGCGACAATGTTAGGCTTCTTTATCCCGTGATAAAGGGGTTTTAATGAGAGATACAGTTCATGAGTAGAAAGAAAAGACCAGCGAAACAAACCAAAAGAGGACGTTCTTGGTTTTGGTTATTTGTCAAAATCGCCATTGTGGTTGCGGTTTTAATGGGCATTTATGGTGTTTATTTACATTCTCAAATCAAAGAGCGCCTTGATGGCAATGTTTGGGAATTACCTGCTGCGGTTTACGGACGTACCGTTAACTTAGAACCAGGCATGAATTATAGCCAAAAAGAGATGGTGAGCTTACTTGAGGGGATGCAATACCGCAATGTTAACAAAATCACACGTCCTGGCGAGTTTGTGGTAAGAGGCAACACCATTGAAATGTTGCGCCGACCATTTGATTTCCCTGATGGTCGTGAAGAGCAAATTTTAGCTAAATTAGCCTTTGAGCAAAATTCACTTGTTAGTATCACTAACATGGATAATCAGCGTCAATTTGGCTTTTTCCGTCTTGATCCTAAGCTGATTACCATGATGCAATCTGCCAATGGTGAGCAACGTTTATTCTTAGCGAGAGACAAATTTCCACAGTTATTAGTGGATACGTTAATTGCAACAGAAGATCGTCGCTTCTATGAGCATGACGGTATCAGCTTGTATTCTATTGGTCGTGCTGTACTAGCAAATTTTACTGCGGGTAAAGCGGTTCAAGGCGGTAGTACCTTAACGCAACAGTTAGTGAAAAACCTATTTTTGACTAACGAAAGAACGCTAAAAAGAAAGCTTAATGAAGCCTATATGGCAATCATTATGGATGCGAGTTATAGCAAAGATCGCATTTTAGAGTTGTATCTTAATGAAGTCTTTTTAGGGCAAAGTGGTGATGAACAGATCCGTGGTTTCCCATTAGCCAGCCTTTATTATTTTGGTCGTCCCGTTGATGAGCTAAGCCTTGATCAGCAAGCGCTTTTAGTCGGTATGGTTAAAGGTGCATCAGCTTATAACCCTTGGCGTAATCCAAAAGCGGCGTTAGAGCGTCGTAATGTGGTATTAAAACTGCTGCAAACCCAAGAGATAATCGACCAAGAGCTTTATAATGTGCTTAGTGCACGACCGTTAGGGGTGAAGCCACGCAGTGAAGCGTTAACGCCTCAACCTGCGTTTATGCAATTGGTTCGCCAAGAGTTACAAACAACCCTAGGCGATAAAGTAAAAGATTTATCAGGAACGAAAATCTTCACGACATTAGATCCTGTCTCGCAAGATGCGGCTGAAAAAGCGGTTGAAGTGGGTGTCGCTGATTTACGTAAAACACGTAAAATAGACGATCTTGAAGGGGCAATGGTGGTTGTTGACCGTTTAAGTGGTGAAGTTAGGGCGTTAGTAGGGGGCTCTCAACCACAATATGCGGGCTTTAACCGCGCATTATCAGCTCGTCGTTCTATTGGCTCTCTGGCAAAACCTGCAACATATTTAACGGCATTAAGTGAGCCCGATCGTTTTCGTTTAAATACTTGGCTCGCAGATGAACCTATTTCAGTGCCTATTCCAGGGAGTAAGCCTTGGCAACCCCGTAACTACGATCGCGGTTATAAAGGCAAATTAATGCTGGTGGATGCATTAGCAACCTCACGCAATATACCTACTGTGAATCTTGGTTTAGAAGTCGGATTAGATCGAGTAATTCAAACTTGGATTAACTTGGGCGCACCAGCGGAAAATCTGGAAAAAGTACCCGCGATGCTATTAGGTGCATTAAACTTAACACCAATGGAAGTGGCTCAAACCTTCCAAACAATCGGTAGTTTAGGTAATCGTGCAAAATTATCATCATTGCGCTCGGTTATTGCCCAAGATGGTACAGTGCTTTATCAAAGTTATCCTCAAGCTGAAACCACTGTTTCGCCTCAAGCGGCTTATATGACGCTATTTGGTATGCAGCAAGTGGTGAATTCAGGAACAGCATGGCGTGTATTAAAACCAAAATTTGGTAATTACAACCTTGCGGGTAAAACGGGTACTACTAACGATTTACGTGATAGTTGGTTTGCGGGGATTGACGGCAAAGAAGTGACGATTTCATGGATGGGACGTGACAATAATGGTCCAACGAACTTAACGGGTTCAACAGGGGCATTATTGCTGTATCGTAACTATTTAGAGAATCAGGCACCGTTGAAATTAAATCCACCAGCACCAGAAGATATCGCAGAGATGGCTGTTGATGCCCAAGGTAACTTTGCTTGTTATGGCGGTGGAGTGCGTACATTGCCAGTATGGACATCAAACCCAGATGGATTGTGTACGCCCGTTCAGCAAGATACCGATGAAAGTGGCGCGCCAAAGTGGTTACAAGATCTGTTTTCTGAGTAAGTAATCACGTAGGTTAGATAAAATAAAAACGGCACGTAAGTGCCGTTTGTTTTTGTTGCTATAGCGTAGTTATTTTGAGTAAGTTTATTTTTCTAGCTACATAAGATAAGACTAATTTTTTATGTTCTTCAGGCATATGGCTTTCATTATATGTATCAATAATGAGTTGGTGACTATTTATAATATTATGTATTAATTTGTGAGCTAGTTTAAGGCTAATGCCAATATTTTCAGCCAGTAGAATGAAATCAAACCCAATATACTCACCATATTTTGAATTTAGTCCTGGAGCTGTGTCTGTATCGTTTTCTTCTAATGCAAGTAATGGGAGTGCAAGATATTCTGTAAAAGCTGAAGGATAAGGCACAACACTGACAAAATCATAGATAGGAGCTAGCGATGGAGGTGCGTCATTAGGTAAAATGATACCCATATTTCTTAGGTGATAATCATTGTTTCCTAAAATATAGGCATAAACTATACGTAGAAAAATATCTCGTTTGTTTTTAAGGCTATTATCTATATTGGTAATTAAATATTTTGCAGCAGATTCATAGCTAACAGCTTTTTTGCCCTCAGAAAGTCCATATTTATCATTTATTCCCATCGCACCATCTAATTGTTCTTGATGTAATCGAGTCGCATCAGATCCCAGCCGATCATAACGTTTAATAACAAAAGCAAGTTCTTCGGGTTTACTACTTTCTTGTTTAAAACGAAAAAGACCAAAATGTGGAATATCAAATTTTAGCCGTTGCATTACCATCATGGTTGCATGTTCATTTTCAGCGAGATGAGGGTATTCTTCTGGTGAAGGTTTGAGGATATAAGTACCGTTATTATTAACAACTTGTAGAATGTTATCTTTTACATATAGTGAGAGTTTTGGCTGATAACCTGAAATGCTCATCCCTTTTTGGCGTTCAGGTAATTCTTGAATGAATTGACTACGTGTAAAGGGTAAATTCAGGGTTATATCTGTATTGTTAAAAAGAGATTTTATTCCGAGCAAAGAATAGCCTGAATCTAATTCTGAACCCTGTAATTTGTTTAGATTGATTAAACAATGTTGTAACTTCATAAAGTTATCTCTTTAAGTACAACAGCCCCTAGTAAGTCATTACCATTTTTCATTAATAGACCAAACAAATCTTTATCATCAATTTTCTGAATTTCAGAGTAACGTTTACGTAGCCATCCTTCTGGTGCTAATCCTTTGAAAAAAGGGTGTAATTCTTCACTCCAATAATGCTCTGTTCTAACAGGCATACTTAAAGATATTGCTCTGCCTTTGTAGTTATCATAATAGTGAAAAATAAACCCATTTTCTTCTTCACTTAAAACACCAGCAGGCTGTTCATAAAGCCAGACTTCTATTTTTCGAGGCATAATTTAAATCCAAGTTCTTTCAATAAAGAATGAAGATTAATCGTTTTTGCCATTAATGGCTTGGCAACTATTCGTTTAAAAGTGGCTATAGATACATCAATTTGCATAGCCATTTCTTCATAGGTAATGCCTTGCTTTTTTAGCTCTAAGGTAATGATTTTTTTAATCTCATGCTCTTCTAGTGTAAATAGGTTAAGTGATTTTTCAGGATTATGTATCGTATTGAAATAACGGTTATTATTTAATTCTGATAGTAAATTTTTTTTTTCTTCATTAGTTAACCCATTGACTATCTTAAAAAATTCATCGAGGTTCATTTTTGATGCTCTTTCCTGTTTTATTGAGATAATTTGGCATGATTTCTCTAAAAACACCATAAAGATATCAAAGATGATACTTCTATGGCTTTTTGACGCTATAATAGCCAGTTATGGTTGAAATTAGCACGAAAATATCAAATATGATACTTTTTAATGAGTGTAAGAGTTGATATGGTTATTTTGCTTGTTATTTATACATCAAGTGTCAAATATGATGCTTTCGATGCTAAGTAGCAGGAATGAGACAAAAAATGCCATTCAAGAAATTGAATGGCATTATAAGAGAATGTTTTTTTGTCAAAATACTAATAGGTATTAGTTTTTCATTTTATCAAAAGCATATTCCGCCGCATCAATAGTGCGTTGAATATCTTCTTTTGTATGAGCGATAGACATAAAGCCCGCTTCAAATGCAGAAGGCGCAAGGTAGACGCGTTTTTCCAGCATTAAGTGGAAGAATTGTTTAAAGCGCTCGACATCACAATTCATCACATCTTGGTAGCAAGTGACTTCTTTCGCATCAGTAAAGAATAGACCAAACATACCACCAACATGGTTGATAACCATTGGAATGCCTGCTTGTTGAGCTTTCTCAAGTAAACCGTCAGCTAGCATCGTTGTTAGCTCATCTAATGTTTGATGAACACCTGGCTGTGAAACTTCGTGTAAACACGCTAGACCCGCTGCCATTGCAATAGGGTTGCCTGATAAGGTTCCTGCTTGATAAACAGGGCCAATTGGCGCGAGTTTAGACATTACATCCATATGTCCGCCAAAAGCACCCACTGGCATACCGCCACCAATAATTTTACCAAGGCACGTTAAGTCAGGATCAACATCGTAATAGGCTTGTGCGCCACCTAATGCCACGCGAAAGCCTGTCATGACTTCATCAATAATCAGTAAAGCACCAAACTCATCACACAATGCACGTAAACCCGGTAAGAAGTCCGCTTTAGGTGGTACACAGTTCATATTGCCAGCGACGGGCTCCACGATGATACAAGCGACTTCTTCAGGATAGTTTTCAAATGCTTGGCGTACAGAGTTTAAGTCGTTGTAAGTGCAAGTTAAGGTGTGTTTGACAAAATCAGCAGGTACACCTGGTGAATTTGGTTGCCCCATCGTTAATGCGCCAGAGCCTGCTTTTACTAATAAGCAGTCAGCGTGACCGTGATAGCAACCTTCGAATTTGATGATTTTGTCACGTCCAGTATAGCCACGAGCAAGGCGAATGGCGCTCATTGTCGCTTCTGTGCCTGAGTTCACCATACGAACCATGTCCATTGATGGCACAAGTTCTGTCACTAGGTTTGCCATTTCAACTTCGGCGGCTGTTGGGGCTCCAAAGCTTAAACCTTTTTGTACCGCATCAGTCACTGCATCACGAATAGCAGGGTGGTTGTGTCCTAATACCATCGGTCCCCATGAGCCAACATAGTCAAGGTAAGCGCGTCCGTCGGCATCATAAATATACGCACCATTAGCACGTTCAATAAAAAGAGGGGTTCCACCTACACCGTTAAATGCTCTAACAGGTGAGTTGACACCGCCGGGGATCACTTGTTGTGCGAGATTATAAAGCGTTTCAGACTTGCTCATGTCAGACTCCTAATGATGGGTGAGCGTAAGATTAAGGCGTATTCTAAAGCACCGCGCAGATGAAGCCAAATACACGGCAACAAGATTTTGATTTATCACTGTTATTGTGAGTACGTGATTTATCGTAAAAAGTGATAGGTAGCAAAAAGTGTATTTTGTCCACAACAAACTTGAAGGTTATGAGCAGGTATTAGATAATCATCACATTATATCAGCAAGAAAGATAAATTTTTGCTGGCTGTTTTTTTTGCTGGAATACCCAGTCTGGAGTGAACAATGAGTGATGATATGGCTCTGCCGTTACAATTTACTGACGCGGCTGCAAATAAAGTAAAAGATCTGATTGCAGATGAAGAAAATCCAAACCTGCGTTTACGTGTTTATATCACGGGTGGCGGTTGTAGCGGATTCCAGTATGGTTTTACCTTTGATGATGCAATGAACGAAGGCGATATGACCATAGAAAAACAAGGTGTTGCCTTAGTGGTTGATCCTATGAGCTTGCAGTATTTAGTGGGTGGTTGTGTGGATTATACCGAGGGGTTAGAGGGTTCGCGTTTTATCGTAACTAATCCTAATGCTAAGAGTACGTGTGGTTGCGGCTCTTCTTTCAGTATTTAATCTGGAAGGTTGTGGCTGCGTCAAAGTTATCCTTTGTTAGACAGTGTGCTCACAAGACTCACATACTTATGTATGCTCGTTTGTTGCGCACTGTCTGTCGCGGATAACTTCTTGCTCGCTCACAACTTTTGCCTATCAATTAAAATCCTCTTCTTTTCTTTATTCTTTCTGAACTTATTTCATAAAATCACTCTGTGAGTGATATTTTTGTTTTTATTTAAATGAATCTTCTGTGGTGTGCGAAATTTTAGGTGCGGATTTTTTAGTCGTTGAAGATAAAAATCGTAGTTTGCTTATTATTTTGAAAATTGTGTTATTTTTTCCTTATAAATCAACATTGTTACAATTTGAAATAAAATACACACTTTGTTACATATTAAAAATCCATGTACATTAGAACTGACTGGCTTTAGCAAGATTTCGGACATTTGCGAAAGGGAATTATATAAGTAAATACACTTATTTTAAGAAACGAAAGCAGTAAATAGCGTATGAACAATTATTTTACGCTAAGTCACTTATCCTACGAGGATAGAATGCTTGTTCTCTCCGCTCTTTCCTTTACTTCCTATCAAAATTACTTAAGCTACCCTAATTAAATCGCAGTGCGCACTGGCTGATTTTTTGAAAAGGATATCAACAATAATAGTTTTGTTGAGAAACAATTACTGACAGTTAATTAAGGACTTGCCATGCCAACTCCATGCTATCTCTCCATTGAAGGAAAAACCCAAGGCAACATTACTGCGGGGGCATTTACTGCTGAATCAGTAGGAAATATTTATGTTCAAGGCCATGAAGATGAAATGCTGGTGCAAGCATTTTCTCATGTTGTGACAGTCCCGACTGATCCACAATCAGGCCAGCCTTCTGGTCAACGTGCCCATAAGCCTTTCCGTTTTACAGTGGCGTTAAACAAAGCCGTTCCTCTGCTGTATAACGCATTAGCTTCTGGCGAAATGTTGCCAAAAATTACCTTAAAATGGTATCGCACTTCGGTTGAAGGAAAGCAAGAGCATTTCTTCACCACCACGTTAACTGATGCGACTATCGTGAATATCGATTGCCAAATGCCTCACTGCCAAGATCCGACTAAATCTGACTTTACTCAACTGATCGAAGTGTCTCTTTCTTATCGCAAAATTGATTGGGAACACATGGTTGCAGGGACTTCAGGCTCTGACGACTGGCGTGCACCACTCGAAGGTTAATCCTTCATGCTTTATTTATTGGGCTCTGTATGAGCCCATTGTTATCTGTGTTTTTTGTTTTTTTTATTGCATGTTTGTCACACTTAAATGGGAGCTTTTATGTCAACGAATGACGCTAACAATACCCCTAAACCCCGTTTGGTATTAGATGATCCGACATCATCACCCTCCTTTAAAATAGGGATGACATTCTCCGAACAACAAGCCCGCATTAAAAAATACAGCGAATTGAGCAAAACGACATCGATTTCTCTAATCAATTAGGTGTGGCTTCATCGTTAACAGTGAGTCGTGATGGTAAAACACTCCGTACCGTTCAAGGTTTGTTGGCGAGTGCTGAACAAGGCAACACAGACGGCGTTAAAACGTGGTATCAATTTGTTATTCGCCCAGAAATGTGGGTGATGACGCTAAATCAAGATAGCCGTATTTTCCAGAATAAAACGGTGCCACAAATTCTTCAGCAATTGCTGGATGAAGCCCATATCAAATATGACAACCAATTCTATCAACCCGAACTGCATCAAACTCGTCGCTATATCACTCAAAAGCGCGAGTCCGCTTATGCTTTCTGGTGTCGCTTAGCGTTTGAAGAAGGGATCAACTTTTGGTTTGAAGAAGGGCCAAAACTGTTTTATAGCGACAATCATTTAGGGATGACGGCGGGGATCTCACTGACTTATAACCCACAAGCTGAAACGGATATAACCGACACCACCGCCACCACATGGCGCTATACCGAACGTTTATGCAGTGATGTGCGTATCGATAAAGATTATAACCCTATGCGTCCTTCTTACCCGTTATCGCAAGAAACAACGGGTGAGGTTCATCA